>ERZ778028.928-NODE-928-length-42690-cov-7.586983_pt1 | contig 42690 bp, 45 predicted proteins | sample MGYA00375758_ERZ778028 | MGnify/ENA primary metagenome ERZ778028 (study PRJEB29350, sample SAMN05389828) | bioreactor metagenome | isolation source: Thiocyanate bioreactor | place: South Africa: University of Cape Town | collected 2014-03-17 ...
AAAAACAGACGTTGCGTCGCGCACAATCTCCTCTTTTTCCTCGGTGGTCGCGCGACGTGGTGGAGTGGAGGAAGAGGAAGAGGAGGAGAAGGAGGTGGTGGCGGAATGGGGAGGAAGAGGAGGAGGAGGAGGAGGAGGAGCGGCAGAACTCATCTGCGCGCCGCAGATGCTAAATGAAAAACGACTTGTGACAGGACAGATGACAACTTTCCGTTTACAGTTTACACCGCAAATTTCTCTAGCAAACTCTGCAGCCGCTCTTGGCCACGCGTAAGCAAATCGGGATGGATGGCGCTGACGACCGCCGTGCCAAACGTAAACTCCGAACGCACGGACTTGCGATTCGGCCGTTCCAGGCTGCCAATCATCGATTCCAGCGTCTGCTTCCACTGCTCCTTGGCCTCGTCTGTCAACTTGGTGTAGGCAAAGCCGATTTCGTTGATCAGTGCGTCTGCCGCGTCGTCGTCTGACTTGCACGAAAACGGCAAGAAATCCAACACCAGAGCCTCACAGGTGGCCTGCAGGAAACTCCACTCTCGCTCCTTGGTGAACGACACGCCAACGTCGTCGACTGTCACTGTGGCCAGCATGGCCGCGGACCACAGGTCGGCCTTGTCCAGCAGTTTGTATGTGTCTGCCAGCGGGTGCGAACTGATGGCCGCCATGGACAGCCGCGCCTTGACGGTTTCGCAGCCGTGGTCGGGGAAAGGAATGTGGCACACCAGCCCCGGAAGGACCGACATGAGAGCGTGCAGGAGGATGAGGCAAGCTTGGTCGCCGTCGTCGTCGTGGTTGTCCACCATCTGCGCGTACCAGTTGCTGAAAACCTCGGGATAATGAGCAGCCAAGCCCGCGTCGATCAAGGCCGAGAACGGGGCCAGCGGTATGGGGTCCTTGAGAATCTCTGCTGCCTCCTCCGGTCCACGGCACGCCTTTTCCGCCGCCAGCACCCGGACGCCGTTTGCCTCTACGATGATCCGCAGGCTAGCCAAATCCTCTTCCGAGAGGTCTCCTTCCTCCTCGTCCACCTCCTCCTCCTCTTCCTCCTTCTCTTCTTCCTCCTCTTCCTCGCCTCTCTTTGACGCTTCCATAGTGATGTACTGGTGGTGTGTTATATAAGAGAAAGAGAGAGAGAAAACGTTCACACACACATGGACTTGGTCCGCGCGTTTCCCGAGTTCACTCCACTCACCGGGCACAACACTGCGGCCGTCGGTGGTGACGACGAAGCTACGCCACTCTTTGATTCCAGCGGCAAGAAGTTTCTCGGCCGACCACAGCACGGCGTGCAGCCCGGGCGCCGCATCCATCAGGGCGCCAACTCGGACGTGTACTGTGCTGTACTCCACAAGTCACGCATCATCCTCAAAGTTTCCCGCGTCCTCGAGTCGCTCAGCGACGACGCGGCCGTCGAGGCTTGCGTGTTGAAGCGTCTCTCCAAACGCTCGGTCTCCCCGTACGTGGCAGAGCGAGTTCCACGGTGGTTGGGCTCCTTTTTCTGGCCAGCTGCCGGCTCTGTGGTGACTATCGTAGCGCACACGGAAGCCGGTTTCAAGCCGCTGGCCTGCCGTCTGTCACACCTGAGGCGTCACACGGATGCTCTCTGCCGCTACTTTGAAGAGGTCCTAACGTTCCTCGCCACGCTCCATGTGCACGAACACATTCTCTTGTTTGATCGTCATCCCAACAATGTGCTAGTGGACAAGCAGGGACGCACGCGTCACGTGGATTTCGCTTGGGCCTCTGTCATAGGCACCAGCACGGCCTGGTCAGGGTATCGGTGCGACCGCAATCCGTTCAACGAATTCTGGGACCTCGTCACCTGCCTGTTTTCCAAACCTCTGCAACAGGTCTTGCTGCAACACTATGTCCGCATCCGCGACACGCTGCCACGGAGTAATTTGTTGTTTTGCTCGGCGTGCGTGTTGGAACAAGAATAAAAAAGAAAATAATTTTTTAACCTGAAAAAAGGAAACCGCAGTCTTTTATGACATGAGTGGTGGCGGCGCAGGAGGATTGTCAGAAAACGTGCGCTTGTACGTCGAACGCCATCGTCACGAACTCGGTACCGCCAAATCCCAGTGGTTGGTACCGGTTAACGACGGGGCCGACTTCAAGGTTTTCATGTCTGAGACACCGACCTGCGCCACACCTGCGCTCAAAGTCCTGGACCCCATCACCCGTCGCTGTGCCTTGGTCTTTTACCCTGGCGAGCCTGACCGCGTGGTGGACGTGGCCTCGATTTGGCGCAACGGTGGCCTCCTAGATACCAGAGAGGGGCATCAGTATTTGGAATTCGGCGGCAAGGAGCGCGAGTACGTGTACATTGATGGCGAGCGCCACATGATGCCGTACCCGGACGAGGCCGAGACTCACGACGACGTGCAAGTGCTGTTTGTCAACCGCGTGTTGGACGGCAGCCTGCCGCCGGTGGCCGACCTGACCTACACCGAAGAGTACTATTACCGAGACGGCGAGTTTGTGCTCTCCCGCAAGCTCCACGTGCCCGACTCAATCGAAGTGCCGGCTCCCCCTCACATTGGCCACATGTGCAACATGAACGGCAACGTGTGCACATTCATGGTGTTTGATCGCACCCTGTACTTGTGCAAGCGGACGCAGAATCTGCACGAGTGCACACCCCAACTTTGCGAATTCTGCGCCACCTCGGCCCGCAACCACATTGCCACATGTGTGATTTCCGGGTGGACTAGCGAGGAGGCCCGCTTTGCCGAGTTGCCCATCTCGGCGCAGTACGTGTCCCCGGCGGCCTTGGCCACGGCCAAACCTGTGGTGGGCAACGGTCAACGCGGCCGGCGGCGCATGACGGATGAGCAAAAGGCGCAGAGTCTGGCTTTGCGCAAGGCCAACAAGCGAGCGGCCAAGCCCGAAAAGTCGACGACGACAAGTGTCAAGCGTCCGCGACGAGCTCGAGAGCAAAAGCCCGCGTCCGGGCCGTCGTTCGACATTTTGACAGAAGACGATGCCGCCTCTCTGTCAACCACCACGTCACGCTCTCTGGAAGCCATGCTCAACGTGCCCACGCACCGCCGAGCACGCTCTGGTCGGCCGCCCAAAAACAGTGGCACCATCTTCTTGTCGTCTGCTTCCAACACGCCCATGGACTTGAAAACCGAAGCGGGACGCACGGCCGCCATGTTTGATTACCTGCAAAACGTGGTGTGGAACAAGCCCAAGTGGCAGCAGCATTGGTTGAGCAACATGACCAAAGTGCGACGGAGTCTGGTCAAAACCATGAGTCAGATGCAGAAACAAGCTAGCCTGTATCAACTGATTCCGGTGGTGATGCAACTGACGCAAGAGCACTTGGGTTACATCCCCATGGCCATGGACGATCCTGATCCCAATCAGATGCGACTGATGGCCGAGGTGCTGGCCGCGGCTTGGAACGGCATCACGGAAAAGCACGTCGACGAACGGGCGGACTTTCGGTACATGGAACGCTTTATTCACACTGTGCTGCGCATCATGGCGCCTGGTGGCGTGATTGGCACGTGCTTGGGCATTCGCATCATGCCCATTGCCGACACCACCTTTGGCAAGCGTCCCAAATGCATGCAACCCAATGATGAGGCCGTGGCAGCGTTTTTGCGGGAAAAGGGGTTTGACAAGCGGATCCAAGGTGTGTGATATAAAAGGGCCGAGATCATGGTGACACGCTCGGTGGTCGATACGATCATGTCCATTCCCCATCCACCCTTGGAACCGAGTGGTGGTGGCGGTCACGGTGACAACGACTTGCACGACCAAGTGATGCACCTGTTGGAACAGAGCGGAGAGGCGGCTGTGCTGCTGTTTGCTAGTGCGCCCGAGGCCTTTCCCCAACTCTTGAAACAGCTACAGGACGTGTTTATGCTCATGGCTCCCAAGACACAGAGAACAATGCTCAAGAAGAAGACGAAAACGTAACTGGCGGCCGCGACTGGGCTTGTTCACGCGAGCTGACGCGCCGCTTGCGCTCTGGTCCCTCGCCGTCGTCACTGCTATCGTCGTCGTGTTGTCGTTTGCGATTCAATGCAATTCTCGATTTGGACACAATGGAAACGATGAGGCGAGACTCGGTAAAGTCCACAGCCAACGTCCGTAGTGCCGAGCCGGCGCTGTCGTCCAACTCCGTGTCGATGATTTCCTTGAGACGGCGCAGCTGCCGGAGAGTCACCGTGTCCACCGACACCACCACCCGGTTGGTCGAGTCGTCGGGCACCACTCGAATGTCGCGGACCTCTTTGCCCGTGGCCCGCAGAATGGCGTCGGGAAGAGCACGCAACAGGCTGCGCCGACTGGTGTCACCCTCACAGGACGTGCACTTCATGAAATACTCCTTGTAATCCTCGAGTTTGACCTTGGACGATAGTTCTGGTGTCTCGGCCTCCTTTTTGCTGGGATGAATCTGAATGTGACGATTGCGAACGTACAGAGTGCACGACGCCACGTCCCCCGGAAAGACGTCTCGTTCGTCTACTGTCTCCATCATGAGTTCCAGCGTGTCGAGGGAGATGTCGGGCACGTCCGTCACTTGCAGGCCCCGTTCGTTGACCAGAAAGAGATAATGAGGAAAGATGCCCTGCAAACGCTGTAGCGCCTGTTCGGCAGCAGATTGTTGTTGCGGCGGAAGAACATCATCGGACACGCGTCGCAACATGTCTCTGCCTGTCTTTATTCTCACACATACACGCAAAATAGCCAGAAACGGTTACAGGCCAATGGAACGCATGTAGTACACGACGCCCACCAACGCTGAGATCAGCACAAACGGAACCAGAATCCAAGCGGCGGTCTTTTTGGATTTGTTGTTGCGTCGCCCTCCCTGCGGGAGAGTCAAGGCGGCCGCGTTGGCTGATGCTGTGAGTTCCTTGTCGATCTGCAGCTTGAACGTGACGGCGCCTGTGTTGGGGTTCTTGGAGTAGGTAAACTTGGTCAGTGTGATGCCGTGCTCCCGCAGGCCGGCAATGAGGCCCGAGATATCCATGTCGTCCACGCGAGTGATGGAGACATTTAGGACGTTGGCCACGGACTCGGCCGTGTGTTGAGGGTGCGACTCGAACTTGGCCACGTTCAAGTCTGCCAGGAGACTCGTAACCACCCGGCGAATCCCGATATCGTCGCTAGACAGCGTCGTCGTCATGTTATATTTTCTTTACAAAAAATGCCAAGATCACGTAAAGATGGGAGAAGAATTGGTGGGGCACGTGGAGGTGGCGGAAGGAATACCAAAGAACTCGGACATTCCTTCCACAGCCGCCATCGTCAGGTAGGGATTGGTGTTGTACGTAGGGCTGCCCCATCCGTTGGACGTAAGGGACGGAACGGCGCTCATGTTGGCAAAAGACGTAGACGTGCCGCTGGCCGTAAACCCGTCGGCCCAAAAGGCCGGCGCCCAGCAGTTCCAACTTTGGTTGTAACCCATGTTGGGCCAGATAGCGTTGGAGGGCGTAAAGGTTGAAGGGTTGGTCCACGGATTGCCACACACGTACTCCCAGACTGTGGAATACGTGCTGACGAAACACGTGTAACTCGCCGGATTGACAGTTTGCCAGCAGGTGGGTGCCACATTCACCGGTGTTTGTTTCGATCCCACAATCATAGGGAACCAGGGACCCGTCGGATTACTGTTGGCCGTTTGGAAATACGTGTCGGTGATGTACCTGCCGATGCCAAAGATGACGTCTTGGTTGACCAGCGCACTGTCTAGCAGAGGGGCCGGCGGAAGAGCGTTGCGGCTGAGATCGTTGGACTCGAACGGACCCATGGGACACTGATAAACTGGACAATCGTATCCCGTGGTATAACTAGACCCGTTGTCCACGTTCGTCTCGTACGTGCAACCCGAGTTGATGCTGGTCTGACAAAAGTTATTGGGAAACAGTACACCTCCTGTGCCACCGCCGTTTACGGTTTGGTAATTGCCCATTGTCCAGGGCTGGCAGACTTGAGTGTTGGCGTTGGTGTACGCGTTGGTGGCGTAATTGGCTGTCTGCACCGGGAATGGCCCCGTGTTGTACGGATAGTACATGAATAGACCAGGCGGGGTGGTCGGAGCCCAACGCACACCCAAGGCTTGGCTGACACCAGCGTTGACCCACGACGTGGCGGACGTTGGAACGAGCCCCAAGGCACAGGCCACGGCGTTGACGTCAAACACCACAGGTCCGTCCATGACGCTGGCATAATTCGAGTTCTGACAGTCGATCGCATACCCAGTGGACGTGCTGCTGACACTAGCCTGACAGTAGTTGATGCTGGTCATGTTGATCGACAGGGATGTGATGATGGTTCCAGCCGCCGGCCAGCCAGGCGCGCCAGAGCTCACCACTTGCAGAGTCTGCGTATTGGCGGTGCTGCGATACTCGGCGGCCGTGTTGTTGGGGTTGAGGTTGGCCAGGTTGGCATACCCGTTCCAAAAGTTGGTCGACGACGGCGTGGCGGTCGTGTTGATGAAACTTTGGTACGCCCACTGTGACACGCCCTTGGTGCCCATGACCCACGTGGTCGAGTTGTAAATCGAACACAGACCCTGCATACTCCACTGCGGCCCCACGGCCTGGTACGTACAGTTGCCCGTGACGGGGTCGTGAGGGAATGGAGCACACGGGGGCCAGCAGGAGTCGGGGAACGTGCCGCCGTACAAGCAATAACATCCCGTGGGGTCAGCAAATGGCACAGCCGAGCACGCTGACGTGCACGTGGGATAATCGTAGAGACCGGGCGGACACGTGTTGCAGTTGGGCATGGCGTAGTCGCTGGAGCCACACGACAGACACTCGCCGCTGGTAGTGTTGAGGCCAAAGAGCGTCGTGTTGGTGCACGTAACCAACACGCTGCACGTGGGCAGGCCCGTGTAACCAGTCTCACAAGCCACACACGTGCTGGCCGACTGCAAGTCGGTGGTGGACGCACAAGTTCCATGCGCACACTGACACGATTGGTCGCAGTTGGGTCCGTTGAGGCCGTTGTTGCAGGTGCCGGCCGGGCAGGAGAGAGAGGCGGTGGGCAGAAGGGGTGTTTGCAAGAGCGGCTGGCACGTGACCATTTGATCGCAATCCACGCCACCCCAGCCGGCCTGACAGGGCTGCGTGGCCACACAATGCACGTCCACGTCGGTGGTGGTCGCCGGTTTGACGCCGTTGACACACGACACGGTCACGTTGCAGTACGGACCAATGAAACCCGACTGGCACGGGTAGGCCGGGTCGCATTGCGGCGCGTTGGCCAATTGCGTACCCTGTGCACACAGGTACGGCTGATCACAGTTGGCACCGTACCAGCCAGCCGAGCACAGGCCGTCGCAGGTGGTGGCATTGAGTGGATACGAGGGCATCGTCAGGCCGTTGACACATGTGACAAGCGTGTCGCAATCCACGCCCACATAGCCGCGGCTGCAGGGTTGGGTGGGATCACAGCCAGCGTCGGTCAACGACGGCACACCGTGTACACAGGCCGACGGTTGGTCGCAGTTGGCCCCCAACCAGCCCGGCAGACAGGACACACACGTGGGTAGATCTGTGGGCAAGCGTGGCATGACACTGCCGTGCACACAAGTGACTGTGACATTGCAAAACTCGCCCACGAAACCCAAAGGACACGGCACCGTCTGGTTACACGCCGTCTGGCCCGGCACGTAGGCCGTGGACGAGGCGCACTCGGTGTGCTCGTTGCAGGTGGGCCCAAAGTAACCAAAGTTGCAAATGCACACGGGGGACGTGCTATCGCAGTAGCCACCGGCGGCCGAGGCGCAGGTGCAGGCCTGGTCACAGCGGGCGCCATACCAACCGGCATTACACACGCACTGATTGTTACCATAACAGCGGCCGCCAATGGCCGAGGCACAGTCACACAGCAGCGCGCCCTGAGCCGCGTACACTAGCGGCATGATGGCTTGGGTGGCCGACAGGGTGGACGCCATGCCGTCGTTGATGACCATGACGGCGTCCAGCAGTTGCTGATCCACCAGGGCCACCGAACTGGCGGCCGAGTTCCACGTGCCAGACCACAGCAGAATGTCGTTCAGCAACTGCCGTTCACTCTCCTGGTACTGCTGGTACGTGGCCGTGGAATTGGAAAAGAGTTGAATCTGCGAGTACAGCTGCCGCGACGCACTCAGGGCCGTAGAGTTGGCTTGCAGAAGAGACGTGGAGAGATCCGAAAACTCGTTGGATACGCTGAGGGAAGCGAGTTGCAGCTGCAAAATGTTTTGCTGAATGCTGTTGGTCACATTCTGGATGCTTGTCAGTGCCGAGTCCACCGTCACGGCCTCCGAGTAGCCACTGAAACCGGCCGAAAAGGTCAGGGGCGCCGGTGGTGGACACGAGTAGGCCAGCGTCACCGAGGCACACACTAGACCGTACAACACAAACACTCCAGCACCCAACAACATGGCCGTGCGGTATGGTTTGGGCAGCATGTGTTCCAAATAGTCTCGCCAGTAGATGAGGGCCACCACACACAGGAGCGATAGAGGCAGCATGATGGCAAATGGGAGAATGCGCCAGGTGTTGTCGCCACACACGGCCGCGCCACTGGCCATAAAGTTGCCGCCAATGTCGCACAACCCAGTGGACGGTGTCACTGCGTACGGACACGGCTGCACTGTAATGTCCTCGCCGTCCAACGCTATCATGGTCGGAAGGTTGGTGTAGGTGGCGTAAAATGTGTACGTCACTGGCCAATTAGCCTGCCCGAGGAGGTTACGAAAGGTTACAACGTTGTTGATGGTGTCGACGGCCGTGGCAAGTGAGACGGCGGCCGTAGAATCGGGGTCCGTCAGGTCGTAAATGGTCAACCATTGTTGGCTGAGTGGATTAAACGCCTGCAACTGAGAGAGGCTCGAGACATCGGCCACGGCCACGGACAGCAGTTGACCCCAGTCATCAGTGGCTGTGGTTGTTCCGACCAGAAGAAGAAAAAGGAAAAGAAGCAGCCAAGGAACTTTTTGGCGCATACTTTTGTCTATATTCTTTGGTTTAATCGCTTTTCGTTCTCTCTCTCACTCGTCCCCCATGTCAGGCACGTTCAGGCCGTTGCTGCCACTGGCATTCTTCTTGCTGCGCTTCTTGGGCGGCTCCTCTGGCAGTTCCTCCACACGCGGTCCAGAGGAGGTCGACTTGCGGCCGTCGGTGATGGCCGCCATGGTCGGCGGCGGGGCGATACCGAGCATCTGCATCTGCTGATAGGTCACAGCGATGGAGTCTCGTGGCTGCTGGCGTTCGCCCAACAGCGGCTTCATGGTGGGCACCTCCACGATGCTGTCCAGGGCACTGTCGCCTGTGCCCAGCTCAATGATGCGAGTGTGCAGCAGCGTACACTTGATGCGGTCAATGTCGTAATCGCCGCCACCACTGGGTTTGCCGAAACCAAGCTTGACGTGGATGTTGACGAATGAGCGGCGGGGCAAAATGAAGGTGTTGGCGTCCATGGGGTCGGTGATACCGGCCGGTCCCGTGATCAGCGGCGGAGAGAGTAGCATCAGCGGCTGATTGTTCTTGATGTTGTCCGCGTTGAACCATTGCTCAATGGGATGCAGCGTCACCTCGGTCAACTTCTTGCCCTCGCCCGGCGGCTCGATGCCCATCATGAGCTGACGCAGGCGGTGCAGCTCACGCAGCTTGTCCGCGTCATCGGGCATCTTGCTCCAGAGATAGCACGCAGGAAAGCAGCCACGAGCGCCCGTGGTCTTCTCCTCCGAGAAACTAAAGGGCATCTTGAAGTCCTCGCGCCACATATCGTAGCACTCTTCCTCAGAAGCCGTCTTGTTCTTCTTGCGGATCTTCTCAATCACCTTGGCTCGGCCCGGGCCAAAGCCAGGGAACTCCCACAGCGCGCGAACCACGACTGGACCAATGACCTCGTTCAAGGCGTGCACCACCTTCTCCGAGTACTGGTCACCCAAGAGTTCGCCAATGCCCACGGTGAACTTGCATTCAAATGCCTTGCCGGGTTTGGCATAATTCTTCTCCACGCGGATGCGCTGCTTTGGTGTCCACAGGAAGGACTCTGCCGGAACGAAGTCGCCCCACAGCATGCCATTCGTCTTCATGACGGTCATGCCCTCAAGGCTCACGATGCCCGGGGCATCGTTGAACGAGATGCCAAAGCTAAAGGTGTTCTTATTGGTTCTTGACTCTGGGTCGTACTTTTGGAACTCGTTCTTGGTCACCGTCACCTTGATCTTGCCCGTCTCGATGCCACGGGCCACTGTGTGCACCCAGTCCTTGGCACCCACAATGACTTGAGCCAGTTCCTTGGGAGCGTACGCTTCCACGGCCGACTGTGGATTGCTCGTCGGCTGCAGCTGCTTGACCAGCGCAGCCTTTTGCGTCAGCGCGTCCACGTCCAAAGCCTGGACGATTTCATCGTCCTGGGCAAACTCGTCGGGCTGGGAAAGATCAACGGTCTCGGTCGTGGCAGGGTCGCTCATGGGGAAAAAGTATGTGTGTGGTGTCTAACTAGTGTGTTGTTTTCAGAAAACTCGCAAAAATTCCACATTCGATTTTGTCCGACACATTTTTTTCCTGGTGTGTCACACCAGAAAAAAGTTTTCCAACTTTTTCCCGACCCCCTTCTCCCCAAAAAATTTTTTCTGGTGTGACACACCTAAAATTATTTCCGGTGATGGATGGTGACACACACACTGTGTGCCACTCTCTCGCTCACTCACTCCCCCCCCCTTACAAATCTTTTCATTATAGACACACCATCCATGGCCTCCTCCTCGTCCTCCACCGGCTTGGAATTCCTGGTGCACGTCTGCCTCAACATGCAGTCCGAGGAGGCAGAAGACGACGTGTACATTCACTTGTACTCGGTGCACCCCCGCGGCTTCTACGGACGCTACAAAATCAACAAGACCGACATCATGTTTCGACGCATTTTTTCCTTGGTCGTGCGTTGGGAGGGTATGACCGCGGACCAGATCACACCCATGTCGGCCTTGGTGGTGATGCTCTCGGCCACCCACTTGACTGGTTACGTGGACAAACCCAGCGGCCGCAGTCGCATTGGTGAGATTGTGTTGGGTATGCACACACCACTGGTGTGGATGCCAGCAGATGTGGGCGACTCGGACGCAGCCGTGGCCACCAAGGGTGTGGCTGCTTTGCAGGTGACGACGTATCCCCAACAAGTGGTGCTGGACGCGGCCCTGACCACCATCGAGTGTCCACACTTGTTGTCGCCCAACATTTATTTCTCAGATCGTCGCGTTCGCACCGGCTTGCGCATGGCTTCCAAGCCCCGCCGCTTTGATGATGATGATGATGGGGGAGTTGGCGTCGGCGTTCGTGTGGCAAGTTTTATTGGCATTCCCACCACCATGTACGAGGAGCCGGCGCTGGTGGACGACGCGGCGTGGCAAGACTTGGTTGTGGCCGCACGAGCCAACAACTCGTTGCGCACTCGGCGCTGGCAAGACGCCACTCGCGGTCTCGTCGATGACTATGTCCGCTACTGGTGTCGTCAAAAGTTCAGCAAGCCGTGTCTGCGCAACGCCTTTGTGCCCAAACTCAACTTTAGCCAGTTTACCCTCATTCCACCCATGTTTGCCTTTGCCGGACTCTGCGCGGCCACACCAGAGCGAGCGTACGTGTACCTCATGCGAGCCGTGTGCCGCCTTCGCTTTGGTCAGGAATGGACAGAGATGAACCGCGTGGAACAGGAGGCGCGGGCACCCGAGATCATTTCCATGATGTGCACCATGATGGTGAGTACGATGCCGTACGTGCCAGACCAGGTGGTGATTTCTCGTCGCCAGCGTCAAGATTACGATCAGTGGCAGAATGCTTGGTTCGTGGAAGGCGGTGATTGCGACGACTCTGGCATCGCCATCAAGTCCATGTTGGACGAGTTGCTGTCACGCCGACAAACGTGGAACAACAAATCCCTACGGATGATGACTGGCCTAGTGTACACCACGTACAGAGCTGCCCTGTGCGTGTGCACAGTGACGGGCGCCAAGTTTGGACAAACGAATCCCAACATTGAGTTGGAGGAGGCACAAGGTCGCTTACGCGGACACGTGGTCACTCTTCTCATCCATCGCTCGTTCTTTGATGATGCCCTTTCCGGCACCACAAAACTCGAAGGATGCGCGCCCGTGTGGGTATTGGAAGGCACCGATGCCGTGTACAGCAATTGGGGCAAGAAAACATCATCTTGCTCCGCACCAGTCCGTGGTGAGGAGCACGTTCAGCAATACATGGACGCCGGCGACACATACTATCGGTACGTCATGACAGCCATTGTTCGGCCAGACAACGACGCCAACTACTCAGAGTTGGACGAGGAGTTGAACGAAGAATCGGGGGTGTACCAACAAAAGGGCCAGCAAGAAGACGCGGACGTGGTAGACTTTGTGTTTTGTCAGCGCGCCAACCCCGACGTACTGGGTGTGACCATGTCTGATGTGGCCGCTGGCAACTTTTGTCTGCGAGCGCGCGACGGTTACAACCGCCAGCAACAAGAGCTGTTTCGATACTTTGAGCCGTACCTCAGCGTGCCATTCCCCATCCTCAAGGAGCCCACACAGGTGGCCGAGGATGCGTTGATCACCGCCCTCACAAAATGTGATCCCATTCGTGTTTCCAGCAAAACGTTTGCCGGCTCCGTGTATTTGGAACCACTACAACTCTTTGTAGGCAGTAAAAGATAAACACCATGTCGTCGTCATCGTCGTCGACAAAAGGAGTAGATGACATTCTGTGGAGCAACCGGAACGACTTGTACGAGATTGACTTTCTCGGTTCCGACGTGGTGCTGGCCGGAGACGGAAGTCATGTCCGCGACCGCATCAAGTTGCACAACCACTTTACCGAGAAGGAGCTGCAGGATATGGTGGGGACGCCAGTCAAACTGGCACACACCCACAAGCGTGAGAGCGATGGCCAGGACGCAGCCGAAGGTGGACCATTGATCGGTGTGGCCAAGATCATTCCCGGTGGCAAGGCCATTGCCGCGTTCAGTCAAGGTAAACAGGCGCTGGATGACAGGCTACATGCCGACCACGGCCGCATCAACGTGTCATTTGGCTCCGAAAATCTGCATTTTCGCGACGATGCCCCCATTCAAGTAGCCAAAGTCCCCCTACACATTGCTTTGATTCAAGAGCCTCCCGGCCGCAAGGATACATGGATTCGAAAATTACCACCCCAGTTGCCACCCCCATCTATGTCGTTTTCGGTGTGTCAATTATTCTGCGCTAGTTATAAGTGCGTGTGATTCATTCATGGCTGACCCGTCTGCTTCTACTACCGCTCCTGACCAGCAGCAGCAGAACAACCCGGCTGCTGCTGCACCTGTGTCGCCTGAGGCGGCCTTGGGTCAAGCTATGATGGCATGGGACGAGCAGTCTCGCTCTCACATGCAATCTCTCATCAAGCAGCTGGTGGATCAAAATGTGCAGGCCAACACGGAGAAGATGATGGCCGAGTACGCCAAGCAGCAACCGTCGCAGGACATTCCGGCCAACGAGTACCTCATGATGGTGCTGCAGGAACAGGCCAAGACTGCGTTTGATAACCTCAACAAAGTCTCCACTCCCTCCGCTGTGGATCCCGCCGCTGTCTTGGCCGACGTGGCCAAGTCGCATCGCGTGGCACAGGGTGTGCTGCCGTTCCTCAAGACCGTGGCCGGTTTGGCCTCTGCGCAGGCCAAGGAGAACACGGAAAAGGATCTGACCATTCAGCAGCTCAAGTCGGAGCGAGATATGCTGCGCCAGCACCTGGACACTTTTACTGCTGGTGGCGGCCGTGCCCCGTCGTCGTCGACCTCGGGTGGCAGCCTGCCGCTGCCGTCGTTCAAGCCGGCCGGTGCTCAGGCCATTCAGCAGGCGGCCAATCCCATCCCGACCCAGTGGATTCCGCCGGGCGGAATCCCCCTCCCGCGCTTCAACTATGGAACGCCGAACAACGGCGGCACTGCTTGAGTTTACTTGTGTAGAAAACGTTGGAATGAAGATGAAGACGATGAGGAGGAGGAGGAGGATTTTGCAGCCACAATACGGGACTGGAGGAAGGCGGCCAGGGCTTCGAGACGCTGTGACTCTTCACTCTCCGTCATGGGCACGTCGGGAGTCGTGGAAAGACACGCGTCGGTCAGCAACTTGAACACGCGAACACCTTCGGCCGTGTGCTGTGCTTCGGCCACGTCCTCGGCCTGGGCTGTGGTGGTCAACATGTCGACGTCACGCAGCCCACTTTCCAACAATTTCGCATCATCCACGTCCATCGAATAATAGAGCAGTGGTGCTGACACTCTTTATTTGTTTTTTTTCTTCTGGCGCAGCGCAAACTTCCCGCGGTATCGAGCAGGCCGACATTATTGTGGTGGACGAGGCCGGTTTCGTATCGGAGGCCACCATCAACGAGGGCGTGCTGCCGGGTTTTCCAGTCGACAAAACCATTGTCATCTTCATCTCCACCATCAACAACCGCAACAATGACCAGTTCTTTACCCGGCTACTCAAGCGCAAGGATCCGGACGTGGGTATCTTGTTGTTCTCGTTGCGCTGTGAAAAGTGCGTCGAGTCCAACCGCGACCTCAACGTGCCCTGCCCCCACCGCATTCACTTTATTCCAGAGGTGAGACCATAGAACAATAATACAAAAAACAACTCACGTCCTCCTCCTCCTCTTTCAGCACCTGGCCAACGAAAAACATGACCTGGTCTCGCGTATATTTGCCGACAACCCCACTCTGCAACGCACTGAAATGCTAGGCGAGTTCATGGACACGTCAGACTCGGCCTTTAGCGCCGACTTGGTGCAGGATATGCTGTACAAGACGTTCGAGGAAAAGTTCCCCAAGGACATGCGCGACTGGCTGCCTATTGAAGGCAACGCCGTGTTTTTGACTTGCGACCCCAACGGCGGTGGCTCGTCCAGCTTTGCCGTGTGGTCGGGGGTATCGACCAAGTTCGGGTCTCTGATTCTGGGCGTGGAGAACGAACCACTCAAGTACCCCGTGTCCAGCGGAGCCGAGTTTATTTACAATCACGTGGTCAAACTCTCGCAACGTTACCCGTTTGTCAAGACGGCCACCATTGCCTTGTTGATTGAGAGCAACAATTTGGTGGGTGATGCCATTTGGAGTCGCATTCAGCAGACCCCCGAGTACGCCAATGCCTTCAATTGGGAGATGCTGTGGCAAGGCAAGGCCGTGGGGCTGCACACCTCACATCCGCTCAAGAACGCCATGGTGCACCGTATGCAAGACGTGCTCCATCGACACACGATTGCCTTTGTGCCCATGTCAGCGCTGGTCACACACTGCGATGCCAGCAAACTCGAGGCCGAGTTGGTGCGTCAGTTTCGCGATTTCAAAGAGTACAGCGCTGTCAACGCCAAGGGCACGGGCATCACCACCACGTACTCGGGCAAAAAGGATGGCATGTCAGACGACATGGTCGTGGCCGGCATCATCTTTGCTCTGCACTCGGCCAATTATTTGACGTGCCGCCAGGGCGATCGTCTGGCCCGGGCTACTATTCTCACTCGGGGCATGTTTCCTCACATCATGACCTAGACACACACTTTATTTGTACAAGGGATGATCTGTGCCGTTGACGCGCTTGTACTCGTGCAGTAAAACCTGCAACAGACTGTCTCTCAGCGCCATCTCACTCTGATACTTGCTAGTCTGCAGGCATTCGCGCAAGGCCAAGTGTCCGTTGTAGGCCACCGGAGCCCCAATGATACCGTACACCACGGCCTCGGTACCCAAGGCTGCGAACCCAAAGAGTGCGCACTGCACGCAGGCTAAATAGGTGGGCGAGAGGGGTTCCCGCAAACAACGCACCACCGTGTCGACTTCGTAGGCCAGACGTGTGAAGTTGGGGATACAGTCGCCGTAGCCTTGCGCGTTCCGGTACGTACTGCACGCATCCATGAGCATGCTCACCAGCTCGCGGTGCTTGTGGTAATCCTCGTCACTATTGTGCATGGCCTCCAGTAAGCGACACTCGATATCCCAACGTCGCTCCCGTTTTCCGAGTGTCCGCATGTAAAAACACGTTTTCTCTTTTTTTCATCTAGTTTAAGCGGAGCCATGGAAATCGACCTGCGATCGGAGAACGGCAGCGAAAGCGAAAGCGAAAAAGAGGACGAGGAGGAAGAGGTTGTGAAGCCGCCTCCGCGGAAACGCAGCAAGAAAAACCACAAAGAGGTAGTGGTGGAAGAACGAGAACGAGAGGAGGAGACGGAGGAGGAGGACGAAGACATGCCGTTTTTTGAAAGCTGTTCGGCCACCTCCTCCCCATCCTCTTCCACCACGAGCGACGACGACGACGACGAACCCATGTTTGACGAGGTCAAGACGTGGACGCAGGATTTGCTGGTGGCGGCCATTCTGCGACACATGTTTCGACAGCGGCATTCGCCCGAGGGCTGGCGACAGTGTGTCGAAATCTGCTGCCGCGCCTCGAACGAGTTGGATACTCTCAAGCGCCTGAACGACGGCCTGGCACAACTGCAAACCATCGAGTCCGTGTTGCTTCGTCCGTCGCGCTTCCAGCTGGCTCTGCCTCACTACCGAGGCACCAAGATGCTCATTGCGGGCACCTCCACCACCACCACAACGGGCACGTGCGCCGTGTCGGGCTTGCCGTCGGAACACTTGCAACGCGTTCGTGTGCAGTTGGATTCAGCTTGATACGTCACGTTTACTCACACCCGTGTAATCGTGTCTGACGACGACGTAATAGTAAATACACTAAACGGAGACTTGGCTACTGTCTCTTCCTTGGTAATCGTATCCATGGTGGTGACGTTGTAGTCGGTGTTTTTGTTGTTCACAATCTGAGCGTACTTGGCAAAGAAACCAGGCACAACCACGTGGAACGGGGTCTCGGGGCGGCTGGCCAAATCGAGCAGCACGTCCTTGGTCCACGGATCTGACGTGGTGGCGTACGACACACGCAAGCAGCAATCGTCCACGTACAGGGTCACCACCGGCCGCAGGAGTGGGAGAAAAGCGTACCAAAACGAGCGCATGTGATACTGGAGGCGGAACGACGAGTCGTTTTGGTTGCGCATGGTCCACAGCACCATGGTGCCCGGCGGTCCGCCTTGAATCACTGTCCACAGCCGCAAGTAAATGACTAGGCCAAAGACGAGAAACACCGACAGCACGAGTTGTACATAGTTGCGAACGTCGAGTGTGTGGTCGGGCACTCGCAGCATCAACAGCATCCATACCACCATGACGAGTGCGCCCATGGCTAGCAAAGAGAGCAGCACGCCGACCCAAGCGTACTTGGGTGGATTGAGGTTGTTGAAAACACGAAGCTTGTAACGGGACGAATTGTCTGGTGGTCGTGGGTCAGTGACGCCAAACGCTACGATAAAGTTGGGATTCTCCAGCACGGCCTCGTTGAAAAAGGCATCAATGTTGTAGCCGGTGGCGTTGCCCACCACAAACCGCAGCATTCTTTTATTTAAAGATGGGACGTATTCTGCAAACGATGCAAGCTTGGATGGCCAAGATGAACGAGGCCAGGGTCAAGCACAAGATGTACAAGCGTGTCAAGAACGCAGGTCGTCACGGTGTTTACTTTTGTTATCGCGACGAACAACAAAAGGAGCGCAAGCTCAAGGGGGTAACCAAACTCTTTGAACGAGTGTTTGGCTCGGTCTCAGGGTCGACCACTTCGACGACGGCGAGTAAACACGCGCGGGGCCACCACAGCGCACTCAAACGCGGAGTGCGCATCCACTTGCAACTTGAGGCGCTGGCCAGTCAAGTGGTCGTCGGCGGGTCGGCGGCCCCCGAGCTCAAGAACGTCGACCTGCTGACCCGGCGTATCTGGAGTTACATTGTGGACCAGCTGCAGTGGCAACCCGTTGATGCCGAGGTCATTGTCCGAAAGGGTTGTATCGGCACGGCCGTCGACTTGGTGTGTGTCTGTCGTCGCACCGGACGCCCCAAATTGGTGGAGGTCAAGACCGGATACGAAGGCAGCGGATACATGACCGCCAACGGGTGTTTCCGTGGCACCACAATTCACCGCAACTTCTTCAACGCTCACTCCATGCAGCTGACCGAGACCGCTCATCTCTTTACCAAAACCTTTGGTATCCCCTTGGAACGCGACGACGTGGCCATTGTCCGCGCCGACGCCTGCCAAGTGGAACGCTTCCTGGTGAACCCCGATGTCTGGAAGAAGGCCGCCTCGTTGCACAACAAGGCGGCCACTTTCCTACGCGAACGGCGCCGCATTCGGCGCACCACCGCTGCTGCCCGGCGGAGCTGACGTAATAAACGTGGTGCGGCGGCTGCTGTTGGGATTGGCTGGCATGGATTGTTGTGGCGCCGGGGCATAATACTGTGGCGCATATCCGTACTGTGCATATCCCATGGTTACGTGTGGTGGTAATGGGTTCAACGGTGCGTTGTTGTTGTTGTTGCTGCTGTTGTTGTCCGTGGGTTCCTGGTGGTGAATGTACTGAGTGTGTTGCTGTTGCTGCTGCAGCCACATGGACATGGCGTTTTCAATACTGCTCGTCCGTTTGTCCAGTGTCTGCCACGTGCGCTGGTCACTGATCTTGTGGAAAATGACCACAACGCCGAGCACGATCACCATGATCCAGGCAAAGACAGTAAAGGGGTCCATAGTCGTCTCTATTTTTTGTGTGAATTGTGTGTGTGTCTCTGCTGTGTGCACCTAGGTACAATTACCAAGGAAACGCATTTTTTTGTCACCCTAGTTATAACACAACTCAACCAACATGACGTCCATCACCACTGTCGTGGGACCGTACAGCAGCGGTGGGTTCAGCGCTGCCAACCCCCATCCATCCACTGCTCCGATGGGCACAGTGGGCTCCAAGTTCCCCTTTCACAACATTACGACCGCGGCCAGATCCGAGGTTACGAATGAGGCTGACATGTGGCGATACCTGCAAGAGGTGGCTAGCGTGGACATTCCCAAGCAGCGGGCTGTGCTGCTCATGGTCAACGAGCTCTTGTCTGAGGAGACCATTGCTACTCGTATTCTGCCCATTCGTGAGGTCCACACCATGGAGTGGGAGGAAGTCAGAACTCTCATCAACCCGGTGGCAATGGAAGAGTTGGCACCTGGCGCCATGGGTCCGTCGCCGTACGCCAATCAGTTTACTGAGCTGGTTAAACTGGGCTTTTCGGGTGTGTCCATGAGTACGGATTCCTTGGCCTTGCAGACAAAGGACGGTCTGCAAAAGTTCTGGATGTACCTCAAGGCCATGGAGATTTCCATTCTGCAAGACATTGAATTGCGTTCGTACGCTGAGTTGTTGGCTTCGCACACGCGATACGCGACGTACAAGGCAAAGAGTCGTCGGGGCAACCGCAAGCAGTATCCCAATGTGGCGCGCGCCTTGGCCAAGGAAGTGTACTTTTTCGGCTGCTGGGCCGACAAGCTCAAGAACCACAAGCTTCTGGACATGTTCATTCAGTCCATTCTGCGCTACTCGGGTGGCTTCAAGCCCAACATTATCATTGTGCCTGACGGTTGCAAGACCACGGCCGTGCATCGCAGCTCCAGCGCTGACTATGCCCGGGGCGGCGAGATTGCCAACCGCATTGCCACAGACGGCGATGGAGTCATGGTCACTTATCGTGGCTGCAAGATCGAGACTTCGCACCACTTTGAAAACGTAGGCGTGGACGACCCCATGGTCCGCAACCGCGTGGTGGGCGAGTACAACACGACGAGCTCCTGCCGTCTGTATCTGGACACAGTGGGCTTGGATGGCTTCCTCTCTCGCATGACCACGAAGCGCCTCTTTAGCCTGGAGGGCGACGGCAGATTCGAGGAGATTAACCAACAAGAATGCCTCAAGTGCTGCGGCCGCTTTGATGGGAACGGCAAGCTCATTCAGTACACGGAGTCTGACCTGCTGACGAACAACGACAACCGCAAGATCATGGATCTCAACAACAGCCAAAGGGATTGGGAGCATGATCCGCTGTACCTGACTGGAGACTACTTGCGCAATACGCATCGGTTTGATCTCGACTTGGATCCCTTGTCCTGGGTGAAGTATGCGCATGAGGTCGTCAATGGAACGACACACAAGGTTACTGATGCCACGCCCACCCGTCGCATCTACGCGGTGTACGAAAAGGCCGGGCTCATTGAGCACTTTAACCGTCACTTTGAGGAGCACTTTGGCCGCGTGCGCCAGACATTGCCTCAGATGATCAATGTTGGAGGTGGTGGTGGGACGTTTGCCTCACACGGCACTGTAGGCAACCAGTCAGTAACTCAGAACCTGGCGTTCTTCCAAAACATCTTCCCGGCACTGACTTGCATTCCAAACGACCTCATCCAAGCCGTGGAAAAACGATACCAGGCGCAAAATCCTCCTCAAGGTGGTACTCAACATACAGACGTTTCCGCAAACACCGTCAAGTCGCTCATCACCATGCTCTACGCCTTCGCCTCGTGGCGCTACTTCAAGATCTTTATCAAGGGTGCCGTGGACACAAACCGCGATCTCTTCGAGTTGTGCCTCAACATGAACGTGCCGCTGCCTTTCGCGTTTTGTCTGTTCCGCCGCCACATGACGTACCGCATGGGCGCGTGCATCGTGACGTGCGAGGGCCAAAACATTGGTTTCAACGCCGTCATGCTGCCCGACACCGTGTGGACGCTGAACGGTACCCAAAAGCTGTATGTGGGCAACTACACGCACTACGCAGCCTCGGTCATTCAACACCCCGAGGCTATTCGCACGCACATGGACATGGTGTGGTGTGGTGTGGTTGGCGGCGGCAGTCTCAAGATGATTGAGCTGACCAAGGGCGTGGAGGTGATGGTACGAGATAACACCCTGTCTCCGGACATGCGCCAAAGAGTCAGTCGCATCATTCGCGGCAACGAGTTCTCGCCCGCGTACCCCGACGGCATGAACGCCCGAACGGGTCACGTTCGGTGTTATTTGATTTCGCTCAAAGACGCCGAGAACATGGACACAGCAGTGAATGTGATGGGCGTGTGGGCCGAGCGCTGGCGCGCCGTCATCCGCAATACCAACGCGCGTCAAGACGGACTCAAACTGCACTTTAGCACGGCCATGTACTACAACTGGCTGACTAGCCACAGCTTCTCGTACACCGACACTCACCTGGACACCACCGGCCGCAATCGCGCTCGCGATCTGGAAAAGTGCGAAAACAATGTGTGCCTTGTCGGCGCCTCTTACGGCTGGGACATCGCTGCTCGCGACCTCAAGGCATTTAGTGAAAGCTGCGCCCACGGCGGTCGCACGTACGAGGGTTGTTTGGCGGTGCGCGAGGGTCTGGCCGGCGAGCACGACGAGACTCGCTACATTCAGGCTTCCTAGTTGTCAAATACAAGAAGAAAAGAATTATGTCGCTTGACGAATGGAGTGATTTATTTTGGCACAATTACACATCCATCTCTGTGGCCGCGTACGATGTGGGCTGCGTTCCAGCCGCCTTGTACGTGCTCTGTGGTCTCTTTATGTTGTACTTTCACCGGGCCACCTTTGTGGCCAGCAACACCGACGTGCGATACGTGAGAGAGTTGACGAGTTTCCTCCATCTGTGGTTCTTGGAGAGTTACGTGTCCCAGGTCCTATCTGGCGCCCTGCTGCTCGGCTCACGCACCCAAAATGCCATCATTTTCGGCCTGGCGCTGACGGCCTTGGCGTTTGTCGGCAATTTTGACGACTACACGGCCCGTGGAATCGACAAGTGGTGTGCGCTCGTCACGCTAGTGGAAGTGGCCACGGCTGGCATTTTCATTGCTGTGCGAGCCGGGGAAATGTGGGAGGACGGCATTCAGCTGTCGTACTCGTACGTCGGCCGCTTTGATCTCCTCTCCCCCACCCTTATTTGCATGCTGGGTCTGTGCAACGCTCGGGCCCGCAAGTCTGAGGAACAACACTGGTTCCAACAGTACTGGTGGCCGGGTGCGGTGTTTGCCGTGGTCACTGTGGCTGTGTTTGTTCCTCTCGGCCCTCTGGCCTTGTCCAATCCCAAAACCTCCGTCACCCCCCTGCCCAAAGTGGCTGGACCGGCGCAATTGTGGTTTGGCACAGCCATCTCTGCCGGTTGGACGGCAGTGCTGGTTTACCTGGCCACGGTGGTAGGCCGCATCATGACCGTGTGGACCGAGATTGTGCCCATTCGTCTGTACATTCCCAACGTGTGGTGGCGGGTGCTGTTTGTGGCGTGCACGTCGGTGTTGGCGGCCACGGTGGAGAGCGTCGTGTTTCCCTTTGTGTTGGACTCTGCCTTGCGCGTGGCCTACTATGGCTGTTACCGTCCTCTCAAGGACACGCGTAGCGTATCGCCAGCTGTGGCCGCCATAGTGGCCGTGTGTGTGGGTTTATACGGAGTGTTTACAGCAGTGTATACATTAATCTGAGGCCGCAGCCGGAAATAATTTTAGGTGTGTCACACCAGAAACGAAATTTTTTCGGGAGAGGGGGGTCGGGAAAAAAGTGGTGAAACGTTTTTCTGGTGTGACACACCTAAAATTATTTCCGGTCACATTGCCTTTTTACTCGTGGGCAGTTCCCACATCAAGTGGTTGCGGGCCGCCCGGTAAATGACACTGAGAATGACGCACACCACCATCACGGCCAACAAGGAAACGCAGACAGCCAGTGACGATAACAAGCGGACCAGAGGAGCAAAAAAGGTCAGGGACGCCACCAGAGAGGCGGCCGAGCACTCGAGCCAGACGTTGGTGCACATATCGCGCTCGGCTTGCTCGCACATGGGTCGCGAGTGATGCAGTGTAGCCATGGCCACGACCGGGTCCGTGCAGGCGGGCTGCATAAGCGTGTGAATGGCACTGTCCACAACGTGACGCGTACGATAGCGACAATCGTACATTTCGCGGACGCCAAACACCAGCATGCCCAGCAGGCACACGACGCCCGCGACACAGCTAGCAATTCGTTTCCAACGCAATTTGGTAAATTCCAGACTCATCATCCTTGTCTCCTTTATTCATCGTCATCCTCCTCCCCCTCTTCCTCCCCATGTACCACCTCCCGCGACGGCCGAATGTACTGCAGTGTGCACCAGGTGGCATACACTGGTTTCTCCGTGTCGTCCATCTGGAGCACGCGCACACACCCCACCGCCGGGCCAAAGTCGATAATCTCGCTAGTGCTGGGCCACTTGACCGTGTAGCGGTTGTCGCGGCGCAAAATGTACATGTCAGTCCCCTTCCATTTCCACAGACTCAATTGCTTCTTTGGATTGCGGCCATATGGTCGCTTCTTCTTCAACCCGACGCAGTTCCGCCGAAAGTCTCTCTTCTCGTCCGGCGTCAGAGCTGACAACATTCCACTTTCTTATAACATAAAGTACGGCGTCGTCCTCCAAGCGGCGCACGGCGTCCAGTTCCAACTGCACCTCCACGTCCTCCTCCCAGTGATGGAAGCGACGCAAGTCGTTGCCAAGCACATGGTAATGGTTGGCGTGCATGATGCCGTACAACTCGCCCACGTCCATGGGCTGGTCAAGCAGCGGCTGCAGATACGCTCGGATGATCATGCTCAGCTGGGTGACCTTGTCTTGGCGCAACTGAGCCTTGTACGCCCTGTCGTCTTCGTCTTCCACCTCGAAAGCCACCCGCCGCTGTCCTCGCTTGTCGGAGGAGGAGGATGGCGACGGCGGTGGCGGCTTTTCCACGGTGCTTTTCGCAAACCTAGCAATGGGACACAACGATGACATGGTCTCCTTGCTCTCTTTCTGTTGCATAAAAATTTCTTACAAAAAAAGACCATCATGGCCGACGGACGTGTCGTATACGGCACACACGGTGTGGCGGCCGAGACAGTGGGAGTGTTCGAGTTCAACCCCGGCGGCCGCCTGGTGGGACAATCGATCCGCGACGGCTGCAAAACCTACTTGGTGTCTCTGCTGTACGGTGCCTGGGGTGTGTTGCTGGCCTTTGCGGCCTTTCAAATCTACGTGTTTTTCTCGGCCGCCTGGTACGATCGCAGTCAGTTGTCCAACATCAAGCGCATGCGGATCGAGGACTTTGCCTTTTCCACCCTTCTGATTGTGGTGGGTGCCTGTTTCATGGTGCACGGCGCCATGCGTTACTGGTTTATTTCGTGGCGTAATTTCACCAACTACTTTCCCCTGTTGCATATCCCGTGTTTACAATACATTTAATCGTTATCGTACAACAACGGCAGGGTCTTGACCACACGGCCGTCGCTGTCTACCACCAAGGCAAAGTACCAACCGTCGCACACGTCGAGCCGCACACACTTTGTCATGTCGTTGGCTCGAGCAAACATGTAGTTGAGTGCGATGGAAGCCTCCTTGTACGTGTCATAGTTGCGCGACGCCGCCACTTCCACCCACGGGTGGTCCAACACAATGTGTACGCCGTAGGCCTGGGGTCGTGGCACCGTGATTGCGTGCGCTTCCAGTGGCGCTGGCGGGTCGTAGATTTCAATGTACGGTCCGTGCCGAGGATGACGTCGAAACGAGTAGACGACTTGCATCACGATATAATAAGCCATTCTATGGAAAAAATACCCCATCACCTCGGCCTGTGGGTATGGGCTGTGCTGTGGAACATTGTGGTCGTGGTGGCGTGGTCCACACAGTATGCCGACTATTTGCACATGACGTCGTACGCTTTTACCTTGCACGGCGTGGGGCTGCTCGTGTCTATCGCCTACTATCAATGGAAGCACACGTACGCGGCACTAGCCTGGTGCGCGCTGCCCATGTTGGAACTGTCGTTGACTGTGCTAGCGACGGTCAACGTCATTCTGTGGCGTGACACAGCCATCCAGCAAAAGTACCTGAGCGGCCACGAGAGCGACTGGTACAATTATACGGGAATGTTTGTCACGGGCAACTTGCTCGTCCACGAGTTGCCAGTGGTTTCCAGTTTGCTGCTGTCGGCCTTTTTCTGGCGCGAGATTCGCAGTTATTTCATTCCCTGTCGCTGGCCCAAGCACTTGTGGCTGCTGCTGCAAATCTTTGCCTACTTGCTGCCTCTGGGACTGTACGCGGCTTTTTCGAATCTGGCGGCCGAGTACGGTTACGTTAACTCGCTGCTTGACATTATGGTCATTGCCATTGCTTGCGGAGCTTGTTCTGTGTTTTGGTTTGTGATGAATAATATTCTTGTCCCATAAAAAACACATCTTGTGACAGGACACGTCCCGTTTATTTTGTTTTGCCCTCGGCGGAGAACTGGTTAGCATGACCAAGCGACGAAGATTAGAGTTGGAGATGGACGACGATGGCGTCTTTGTGGAGGCCATGCTTGTGTCACCCTCTCGCAAGCGCTCGTGTTACAAGGAGGTGGGTCACTGGGCCTTGCCTCATGAAGTGATTATGGTGGTGTGTATGAAAAAGCGCCGCCACGTCCTCCATGTCCTCCTCACGTCCCCTTGTCCTCTAGATTGGCTCCTTTCTGACTCCCGAAGACCGGGTCAAGACCGGCAATGCGCTCTTTGACCACGCCTTGGCCTCTGGTCAAGCTGTGCTGGTGGACGTGGTGCCGTGGAAGCTGAATGCAACGGGCGTCGAATATCCGTGCGCCCGAGAAATCCGAGCTCGAGCGAGCACCGGCAGCGACGTTGCCGAGTACATGGCCTACCAACGCCAATGTGGCGACGCTACGCTGCCGTCGACACTGGCTGCCACGTACCGCGACCAAGGCCTGACTCTGAACTGCTCGGCTCTGCCGCGGCGCCTGGTGCATCTCAATTTGTCTAGCACCAGCATCTCTAGCTTGACCGGCCATTTGCCCATTACCCTTGAAGAACTGGTCCTCGATCACTCGTTGGTCACTGAGGTGTGGGAGGACGACTTACCGCCGCGTCTGCGGGAGCTGTCGTTTGCTGTGACGCCGTTTGCGTCCACGTACACCGAGCAACTCAAGGAAGCAGCTGTACACGGTCGTGGCAAGAATCCAGTGTGGCGGAAAGCTGCTTGGCTAGCCTTGCCGGCCGACGGCGCACCGCTGTGGACGCTGCTTGGCGAGTTGGTCGACAACGACACAAGCGCGGCGCCCTCGGTGGTGTCGGCAGCACTCGACAGTGTGGTGCGCGCCTTTGACATGGACGTGCGCCTTCAGTCAATCACCTTTGATCCCTTTGTTGTGGTGGTGCCGGCCATGCAACTGGCGAGCCGAGTCCTTGACCGTTATCAGCACGCTGTCGACGTCATCGTATCGGTCACGAAACTGGTCAAATTCTTTCTCCATTCTCCCGACGCACGCATGGTCGTTCTCCGTCAACACTCGGCCGTGGTAAATACGTTGGCCGACGCACTGCACCCACACATGGCCTCGTACGCCGTGTGCCAAGAGGTGCTGTCTTTGTTGCACTTGTGCATCGTCGACGGAGAGTTGCCCACGGTCGTGCGGACGTGGGTCACTGCCAACTGGCATGTGTTGATGCAAGTGGTTTGCCAGCATCTAGACGGCGACAACATTGTAATGCCGGCCTTGGCAGTGTTGCGCATGGTGGCTCGCACGACCGAAAGATTGGCCGACGATTGTGGGTTGATTGACCTGGGCATGAAAATCGTCAAGGCGTACCCCAATAATCCATCCATGTCCACGTCCGTCTGGTGGTTGTTCACTGTGCTAATGGAAAACAGCAGGCAAGCGCGCCAGTGGTGTGCGCAACCTCATGTAATGCAACACCTGGTGGTCAATTTGGACAAGTTTATGGTGCGTGAGCGTATGTGCGTGTTGCCGGCAAAGTCAACAGCTCATGTGCAATCGCTGCAGGAATCATCCATCGCTGTCAACAACGGTGTCAAGTGCGCACACTTTATCATGCACACCAACATCACTGCCAAGAATGAATTTGCGCGACTCCAAGGCCTCCAAGTCTTGATGCGAGCACTGCACAAGTACTCGGCATCGCAGACTATGATGCAGTCGATTCTGCCGTGCATCCTAACGGCCGTGGTAAGCTGCCTTGCCGGCGCAGAACAATGGATACAATTGGACGGCATTGTGCACGTGCTGCCCTTGATTCGCAATCAAGTGATGGCTCCGTCGGTGTGCGCTGTGGCCGTCGACATTATCCGCGAGTGCCTCTGTTGCGTGCGGGCGTGGACATGACACCCCACAGTCATCTCACGTACTCTTTGCAGGCGTGGCCAAGGGGTTGGAAGACTTTCTGCAACACAATGGAGTCACTATAGGCATCTCGAGCATGCGGACGCGAAATGCTGGAGTGATTTGTAGTATTGCCTCGCTCGTGGCTGATGCTATTACTGGTAAGCCCGCTTTTTTTAATTGCCAATGGTCGCGCGTGCGTGTGTGTAACTCTCTTTCCATGCAGTCAGTGTTCGGGCTCGAGACACGTTTATTGCAGGCAACGGACCCCATACAGTGTTGGCTGTCCTCAAGTACTTTGCCCGGACGAGTGTATCGACGGATCAGCAGCCAGTGGTTTGCTCCATGTACGCCCGACTTTTGCAAGTGCTGACGTCGACTGTGGAACACGGCACACCAGCCCTATTCCAAGTGCTGGCGGACGTGGCTGTGCATTGCCCGCCCCGCTTTCATCACGTTGTGACTGGTGCCTTGAATCTGGTGTATGACTTGGCCCGCGTATCCCAAGACGCGGTGGTGGCTTTACGTCAGATCAATTTCCTCCAGCGAGTGGAACCCGTGTTGACGCTCAATCCGTCAATCACCACTCTGGGAGATGCCATCAAACGGATTGTCCGGCCTGTTTCTCCGCCGCCCGTGCACACGGGTAAAAAGAAAAAAGTACAAGAGTAAAATCCACCACTTAGAATGACGTCGGTCACGCAACGGCAAACTCGAATCAATCTTCCAGCCCAGTACGTTCGTCCTTGTCCCGATGGCACGTACTTGATTCGCATGCAAGAGAAACTCGTGGCCGGCAAAGGTCCGTGGTATGTGGTGGTGTCTGGCGAGCAATTACTTGGGCCATTTGCTCCCGTGCCCGTACGACCCAAGGCTCAGTGTACTGGTTTTCTGATTGCCCACATTTCCTACGAAACGCCTTATCCACCGGCCGACACGGCGCCCGACGACGGTCAAGTCTCTCAAGAAGACTTGTGTCAGGCGGTGCGTGAAGTCCTCTCTCAGCGCTTCTCCACTCGCGCCTACTGGCTCTCCATCCTGGTGGCCGTCTGTTTGCCTAGTGTCCGCGACACACTGCGCAACGCCGTGGCAGCCCGACCCATGTGGCCGTGTACGCGAGTTCCAGAAGTAGTGCATCGCACCGACATGCTACCGTCGTTTGTACATCATGCACAAACTCGGCTCGACACGGAAGAAAAGCAACAGCGCTGGGCCTCTGACATGGCCGCGCTCATGTGGTCCCGCCGCGTGTTTGCGTTGCAAGTACAACGCGGTGACGATCTGGCCGACGCGGTGGACTATGAACGCGTCTGGGTGCCCAACATTCGCGCTTCGCCTTCCTCCTCTTCCTATTCTTTGGGCGGTGTGGAACGTCTCAAGAGAGAAATGGCGAGTGTGACCGACATTGAGGACCTGTTCAAGGACGGCCGTGGACCGCCGTGTATGCGTAAACTGCACACGGCCATCAAGACAGGCGACGACGGACACGTGGGGTTCGAGAAGCGGTTCGTGTACCTACAAGTCATGTCACGCATCAACGACACGGTCAAGGAACAGGCGCTGCAAACTCTCATGTCCTCGCCGTACGCCCAACCGTCGGCCGACAAGGGCGACCCGTGCCGACGCATCGCCGAGTCCGTTAAGAAGCAGTTTGCGCCCGTGTGTGGCATGGTGAGGAAACACGCGGCGTCGCTGTGTCCCTACCAACACTGTGAAAGTGCCCCCTGCTATGGACGCAAAGGCTGGGTTCCGTCGGCGTTCTTTACTACCAGGAAACAAGACAAGGACTACTTTGCCGAGTTTGACGGCGACGACTTTTGACGTATGCCGAGACGAGCGAAAAAAGCATTGCGAACGTGATTGAGTCGATAATACACTTGTAGATCGTGATGTCGTTCGGGTTCGCGGGTCGGGTCGATGGCCGGCAGTCGATTGTTGCGATAGTCGTCAAACATGCTGCGCACCTCGGAACTCGCACGCCCGGTCTCAGCAAACAGACGCAGCAGAGCCTCGATGCGACGCTTGATGCACTTGACTCGCAGCCGCATGTGTCCGGGAATGTAGGCAATGTACAGGCCCTGGCGATACACTGTCACGTGGATAGCGTCCGTATCGTCGTCGGCTGACGCCACTCCACCTTCGGCCGTGGTGAAACGCCCGCCGCAAAACGTCAAGGGCGAGTACACGGCCGCCTCTTGTCCCGCGTACAAGTTGACGCAGCGCGTGAGTTCCCACAGATCCACGTATCGCGGCACCGTCGAGCGCACCACCACGTTGGCGCACACCAGCTTGCGCAGCCGGACGGGCTTTCCTGTGAGCCTTTGAATGGTGGCCGTGGTGGCGTACACGTAGGCTCGAGCCACGTGAGATTTCGGAGTTCCAGTCAACTATGTTTTAAAGAAGAGATGCTTCGACGTGAGCGCGAACTGTTGGAACGACGACACGAACGAGAATTGGAACGCCTAGCCCAAAAGCACGCTCAGAGGCAGGCGGCCTTTGAGCGGGTGCTCAAGGACACGGAAGCAGCCTATCAGCGGGCACTGGAACTCACCAACAAGCGGCCAGTGTGAAAGAGCATGGAAGTTCCAAGGGTCTCACAGCCGTGGTTGAAACGAAATATACAGGCCAACATGGGTTTCGATGCTAGCTGTGAGAGAGTCGTCTCGGTGAGCATCTTGGCATTGTGTTCCCGGCCAATGTTGGCCGTCAACACATAGTTGCTCGTCTCTTCTGGCAGCGCTCGTTCCAGTGCTTTGCTATACTGACGTCTACTCTTGTACACACGCATGTTATATATTATTCACTGAAGCGAATAACCCGAATGACTTTGCCGGCCACGTTGACGCGCTGTTCTTCGTTGAGCACGAGTCGGTCCCAGAGTTCGCTCACCGGGTTTTGCAGTTGCTCGTCGAGTTCCGCGACAGCAGCCATAAACTCCTCTCGGGTCGAGCCAGCAACCACACCGTCGGCGTAATCCTTGGCTTCGCGAACGAGGGCGCGGTACATGTTGATGGCTTCGTCAAACAACAACTCGGCCAGAGGTAGCGGCGCGTTACGCGCGTCTTCCGCACCAACAGCACGGCACCGTTCCAGAGTCGACAAGTACTGTGTGCGGTCCGAGAACATGGGGCAGGGAAACGGCAAGACTGCGTCCAGAATGCGCTTGGACAGAAAACGGCACATACGTCCGTTGCCGTCCTCGAACGGATGAATGTCGACAAAGTGAAACTGCAGAAACGCCGCCAGTGCAAATACGCTCGTCAGACGTTGCACCGGATCCTCGTCCACGTAGGAGCCTCCTGGACAGATGATGCTGGCAATGCGCCACACGGCAGTGCAGAGTTTGGTGACCAGTGGTGGCACAGAATCGTGGTGCGGAAATCGATGCTCTCCACCATCCAGTTTGTTGCTCTTGGCGCCAACCTTGCGCAGCTTGCCAGCCTGGGGCATATCTGGACAAAGCTTGCCGTGCCACGACAGGAGGCTCATCTTGTCGGGAATCTGATAGTACACGGTCTTGTCAGAGTATGTCTCGACAAGCAACTTGTAGGTGTTGAGTGTGGCCGTGCGCTGTTCTTCCGTTGTCGACGACGGCGGGCGACCAGCTAGAACGGCCATGGTGTCTCCGACCGTCTCCGTTCCCACAAACTCGAGTTTGTTCGTCGTCATGATGAAATTGGCAACGCTACGGGCCTGTAGCGCCCGTGCCTTGGCGGGATGAGCTTGAAGGAGCTTGTCATGTTGCACCAGCAAGTGCTGCAATGCAGCGGCACGGTCAGACAAGTCGTCGCGGAAAGCCAATAATTTGTGGCCGTCATCCGGCGAGTTGGCAGTAGCAAAACCAAGCAGACACTCGAGAGGACCGTTGTCGAGCTCTGACAAAAATGCCACGAGCTCGGCAGTATACGTTTGTCCGGTGGCCGACGAGGCGGACATCTGACAAATTTTTTGTATTTGGCCGTTTGGCGCGTCGGTTGTCCGTGTCCGTCACGCTTTTTTTGCCTTTTCTTCGCCCTTCCACACGGCAGTTCCAATGCGAATCCTGCTTGTCACGATATATGGTATCCGACACGAACGACGAGGTATCCAAAAGGAGGGGGTCACCTCGGCGCACAGCCACCCGTTTGAATTATCTCCGGTTTTTTCCGCGCGAGGACACCCGTCTCCTCTTGTACATAGACATGTTTGATTCGTAATTAAGAAAGAAAGAAAGAAGCTGCCGATGACCATGAGAATGCGGCGGCCTGCGTATTTGATGACGGCTGGCCTGACGTCGTCGTCACCGTCCCCCACACCCCCAACACCAACGCCCGAAAAAAGCAATCGCCTCTTGCAATGGCTACAGGCTTCGGAAGGTCGCTTCAATTGGTGGGCCGCCATTGTCCTCCGTATGCGTACTCTGTGGGCGCGTCTGCAACAGACGCTGCAGGAGGCCGCGAGAGACGAGTGGAAAACACTCAAGCGGACGTGGGACATGTTGTACAGCATCACAGTGGTTACGGTGGAACGCACACTGCATCTCGTGTTTACCATCTTCAAGGTCCTGATTGTGCTCTTTATCCTCTTGCTGGCCACGCACTGGTTCTGCTTTCGATTTTGGCCAGGCGTGGTGAACATTGATCACGAAGTGTTGGGCGGTATTGTCAGCATGGTCAACGGCGTACTCGGCGTTCTCCACGACATTCTCTCTGGTCTAGCCTCGGTCTTTTACAGCATGAGTTCTGGCGTACAAGAGGTGCCGTTCTTGGGCAGCATGATTGCCGGCCTGTTGCGTTCCATTGCCAACAAAATCTCTGGCGTGCATTTGCCGAGTTTCACCGAGTCCAGCATCTCACCGACGCTGGCCGACTTTACGCTGCACGATTGCTCGGGCTACGCGTCGGCCCTCGGTTACGGCTGGCGGCTGCTGCAGACCATCACTGGACTGCACATTGGCGACAACATTGACATTGATTCTACGCTGACGCGGGTCGGACTCTCGCTAGCACTGGCTGCTGCCTGTGTGGTGGTGTTTTTCATCTTTCGCGAGTCACGCAAACGCTGGGATCCGGAGCGAGCCATGGTGGAGACCGTGACACCGGCCGTGTGGTGCTTGCGACAAGGCATGTTTTACACCTGCCACCAAGCGCGCCTGTCGTGGGCCCGACGAGAGCACGTCTTTGCGCCGCGGCGTAACCTGGATCGCGAGGCCAAATGGCGAGCGTTTTTCGAGTCCCTGTTTGTAATTGCACCGGCCTTGGGTCTCGGCATCTGGCAGATTGTGGTGCGCCCCGTCAACCTGAGCCACGACCTCTTGGGATGGCTAGGCAACGACACGCTCAACGACTGGTGTCTGATGGAACAGTGCTACTATGGTGTCAAACTGCTGGCTATACTCGTGATTGTATGTTTTGCATTTTTCCTGTATCACCGGCCACTCTTTGACGCCCTGGTGGTGGTCTACTTGCAGCTGCGTGTGTGGTGGATTTTGCTCTTGTGGCCGTTGTTGCGCTTTGTGGTGTGGGATTTGTTGGTGATGGAAACCACGTATGCCATGCTGTGGGTGGTGGAAAACTGTATCTTGTTCTTGTGGGCGTTCCGTCTCTGTTTCCGCCACCGTTTGCGACCAAAGTTGTAATATAGAGATGGTACTTCCAGTGGATGTGCCCAATTCGGGAGTGCAGGACTTTGCCCGGGAATGGGGTGATGGATACATCCCGTTGGCCAAAGAGCGCATCCAAGCCTTGAATGCTGTGCTCGAGAGTCAACGTCTAACGCAGACGGTGGGTCTCCTCAAGTACGCACTCAAATGGTACTGTTTTACTGTCGATCACTTGGAGAACTTTGAGCGGTATCCGGTGGTCTATGGTGACTTTACGTTTGCGTGGACGACGTTTTTTCAGAGCGACGTGCGCAACGGTAGCCAGCACACAATCCGCAGCAAGAATACGCAACTCGAGTCCCTGATGTTGTACGCCCGCACGGCCGCCCAGTGTCTGGTCTGTGCTGACGACGAACAAAACACGCAGCGTTCCAAAAAGATCCACTTGTACGTCATGGTCGGTGCGTGCGCCGACACGTGCATGGAAATTCTCGATCCTCGCGTGTGGAGTTCCTTGCCAACGTGCTACGAAGACAATGCCGTTATCGACGTTCCTGAGTTGATGCCCGTCTGCTGGCGCGCTGTCAGCATGTTTGCCAAGGCCAGCGCCTTTTTGCTCATGGCGCAAACTTCACTGTCGACCAACAACCTGGTGGCGGCCGCCGTGCAGTTTGCCATGGTCAAACAACACATTGTGGCGGCCCACGTCTCGTCCATCCGCAGCCACATTGGTATGCTGCTGGCCGATCGCATGGAGACACTGCACGAGTGTGCCAACGTGGGTCTGTGGCACCTGGGTATTGTGCCCGAGTTGGACGCGGTGGACAGCAACGGAGTGGATTTGGAACTGCCGCCGTCGGACACGGGGCGGGTGCAAGACCCGTTTTTTGTGGCCCTCTTGGATCCGGAGCGTCGACAGAAATTGCCACGTGCTATTGTGGAGGAAGATAAAGCACGACACGCCAACTCGCGTCACACGTTTGAAGAGTACATTGATCGGACGATCGCGGCCATTGATGTCAACTATACCCCAAACCCCGAGTTACCAAAATTCGATTTCCCACCGCTGCCCACCCCTATGCCTGCTGACGGACGGCCGGAAGAGAGCCCTGTTGTGGCTCAGCCTGCGGCAGCAGCAGCAGCAGCAGCAGCAGCACCACCTGTCATCTACAACTTTACCTTTACCAGCGGCGGACAGCCACTCACATACCCACCACCCCCACTCGTCGTCGGAGGAGGAGGAGGAGGAGGAGGAGGAGCATATCCAGTGGCTGCTGGACGACCTTACTGGGGCCCTGGACATCACACTGGAGCAGCAGCGCGAGGCCCTAGTGGGAGCGGATATTATCCGCTTCCTGTGCAACCAGCCGTCGCGCCGGCTGCCCCTGCTTATCGACATGGCGTCGGAGGTGCCAGACATGCGACCGCTGCTCGCGTTGTGGCCACAAACCCATCAGCTGCCAGAGCCCGACTTTACGCAAACATCCCGCCCAGTCTCTGACATTTTTCATCTCTTGTTCTCTCTTTAATGCATAAACGAGGCGGCACGTTGCAACCAAAAACTCAGTTCGCGATCGTCGGCCGTCTTGAGTTGTTCCATCTGTTGCGTCTCGCCCTGCTGATCATTCCACGTGGCTGCGATTCGCGCCCATCGGGCGACGCTGGACGTCGTGTTGGTGCACGGGTCGAACTGTTGGTCGAGTTCCACGGAGATGAATGTCGACAAGAGGTCCACCCGCAACTCGGCCACATACGGCATGTCGGGACGTCGTGTCACGCACACGGGAATGTGCCGATGTCCGAGTTCGTAGGCGCAGATGCCGAAAGCTGAGCTGGGCAGCGCCTGTCGGAGCACACGTTCGTAAGTCTTGACGCACAACTGCGGCCTGTAGGGTGTTTCTGTGCACTCGCGTTGCGGCACGAAATCCACACACGGGTTAGTGTTGTATTGAAGCTGGAGCGTCGCACCAGCCAACGCTGCCGCCAATGTCACGAACAAAAGTAGCCGCATAATTTTTCCCTTTATAACATGGCCTCGTCATCACAAGGCGGCGAAATTCATTACAAAAGTGCGGAGGCTGTAGAGTTCTTTGCCAAGTTTTTGCCCAAGGGTCCGCAGCGACTGACGCTGCTGGAGACCAACAAGACCGAGAGACGTTTGTTCTATGTGGTCAACCCGGCGACGTTGTTTCGACCCGCGTCTCACACGGGTGTGACTCTACCAGAGATGATTGAAACATCACCGGAATGCCTGGCACTCTTTCTGCGCCTCGTGCGTCTCTTTCGTTCCACGTCTCCCGACTTGAAAGACAAACAACGATTTGGTGTGGTCGGCAAATATTCCCTAGCTGAGTATGTTCGTCTCATGTGCTGGGGCTGTGCTCATCGAAACACATCAATACCTCCCGTGTGGTCTCGTAGCGACGAAATCGACGCAGCTGTGGCGGCTTTGTTTCTGTGCTGTTATGACCACTTGCCATTTGACACAGTCACGCTGCCGTTAGTCAATCGCAAAATCAACTACCCAGATGAGATCGAAGGCCCTGAAAAACGTCTTCTCAAACCCGGCGGCGGAGAATACGGTTCCGCGGAATCGAAGAAGTCTATCGACATCCTGACGAACTATAGCGAGGGACGGATGCTCGAGAACCTTGAGATTCGAGAACGTCGTCAACATCTCATAGAGACTCTCTTGCCACATCTCGACACTGTCGCAAATCGTTCCGATGACTGGCAACAACAAGTGTTCGAAGCCCGCGAGTATCTCAAGTTGTACAAGGGTTTCGAAGTCTTTCTTACGAGACTCTTCTTGGTCGATATCACCGACAGAAAAGTCTATACCGACGTTTTCAAGTACGCCTACAGCGTCATCGCAACACTAGCAAACCCTCAGGACGAACGCGCAGAGCGTCGGTTCCGAAAACTCGACTTGGTGTCCACTGGCCTGTTTCCCGTGGACGTGGCCAAAGATACGGTTGCCGTGCTCCGGAAGCTCGCTGAAACCCTTCCCACCGACAAGAGTCTGTGGGGCGATTTGACGTGGGGTGAAGTTCAAATACTCGATCCCCATTATTTTTTGCGCCTGGCACAATGGGCGATTCGCGTGGGTTTTGAGAGCGGCCGCGGAGAGGGGGTTAAAGCCGGTCGGGACTATTGGCGAGAAAACATCGGTGCTTTGCCAGAAATTCATCGATTGCTATCACCGCGACCATCGTTGATGACGTTGTCGGAACTCGCGTCACACGTGTACCTGTCTCGCATCGCACTGAAAGACGACACCACAGAGCAAAACTGGATTAACGTCCTCTCGTACGTGCCGTGTACTGTGTACACCCCGTCCGACGCCAGCGGCAACGTGTGGGAAGCAGTAGCCCGAATCGAGTATCCACGTGTCCTCGTGTACGTGTTGCCAGACATGGGACCGTACTTTGTGGAGAGTCGGCAAGAGATGTTTGAGGTTCTGGGACGTGTGGCTCGCCCGTGTTTTCTGGTGCCCGACAAACACCACGTGTGGAACCGGATGGCGGCGTTTCAGAAGATTGACGCGGCGGTAGCTGATGACGATCATAAATGGATGCGTCTTTTGCGAGACGTGACCATTCCCCGCAAGAAAACCGAGGCGGCAGACATGAATGCCCTCTTGTTTTTGGCGCAACACCAGCGGCAAGAAGAACGACAACGTCTTTTGGTGGAAAGTGGTCTCACTCCATGGCACCTGACGCAAGCGCACGAACCGCAAGTGTTTGTGAAGACGGAATCGTTGCAACAACCCACACAACCACAGTCAGTGCCTCCCAACGTCGACCCCGTGGTCCTCCCTCCACCCATTCAGGCATTGCGCAACGACGTGGTCTGCGTGGTAGACAATCTGTTGACATCGAAGGCGGACACAAGCGATTTTTCGGCCACCACCTTTCGTCGCGGCCGTGAATGGGAAACGGCGTGTCGTCGAGTCATCAAAGCCATTTTGCGCGGTGGTCAGCACAAGGTGAATTGGGACCTCTTGGCTCACACGTACTATGGAGATAATCAGCGGGCACTGTTGCCATGTGCATTCTTACGGACAGCCACACTGCTGGTGTTGGAGACAGAGGAGCGCCAACGCATTTGCAATGCACTCAACCTCGGCTTCTCTCACCCCCTCTTTCCGGCCGATGCCCATCGCGACCACGATGTTCGGTGGGTGCTCGATCACTTTGCCAAGACGTACAACGTCTGCGGCCGCGTGTACGAAGAACGTCCCAGTGCGTTGATGGCCTGGTTCTGGATGTGGAATTACCAGAGGCGTCTCGGCCTGGAGGAACCGTATGCGCATCTCTGGTCCGCTGTCCACGCTTACCACATGGGCGACCGCCGACAGGTGTTTGGAAAAGGAAAACTTGACGAGACCGCCACGACCTTGGAACGCATAGGTCAGCGGTGGTCTGAACGGTCGCCTGTGTGGGTTCAAGGCCCGGGCATACCCGTATCACCCACGACGGTCTGGTCCGAGCGCTGGCCTCAACTCATGTCGCGTTCGTCGCGTTACACTCAACATCGTAACTTGATGCGGGAACGAGCACTATGGATCACGGCATTCCTCAACGTCCCCGAGGCCAGTCCCGTGCACATTATTCGGCCAGAAGCGGCCGTGTACGCTCGGGCGGCCAAATTTGCCTACGAACACCGTGGCGACACATTGGACCGGATTCTGTCTCTTGTTTCCGACCGCACCGGGGAGGAAGTAGAGCTCATTTCACAGTTTTATATGTTCTTCACCGACGAGGCAACTCTGCAGTTAGTGTAGCCAGGTTCTTGTACGTGACCAGATGCGAACCCTTGACAGGTTTCAGGTACGCGTTCTGCGAAATGTTGTTCCATCGCTGGACTGCCACGTTGATGGGCAGGGACGTGGAATGGGCAAAGAAGTCTCTGACGCCAGCTGTGTCACGCACAGTCGTGACACAGTAAAAGGTCCGGGTGTTTGGAGTGATGAGTGGTGCAACTCGTTGTGGTGCAGCCTGGGGTTGTTGTTGTTGAGGCTGGACAGCTGGTGGTGGTGGTTGTTGCACCACATTCACCACCGCGACTGGTTGTTGTTGTTGTTGTTGTTGTTGTTGGTCGGAGGCTTGCGAGACATTTGCCGGTGCATCTGATTGGCGCGGCGGCAGTCTGCGCACTGGCGGCGGTTGTGCCATCATTTTTGATGACGGTGGTAGAAGATTGACACCCTGCTTCTTCAGTTCTGCATAATACGGACCCAGGTCTAATATCGGCAGTCCAGGTTGGGCGCTTCCCGAAGCGCCTCCATCCTCAACCTCGGATCCAGTGCCATTGGATTTGAAGCCAGCCTTTCTTTCTTTCTCTTCGAGCACTGGCATCTGGAGCGCGAGAAAGCGCAACCACTCCTTCTCACGTTCGTCGTCAAACCCGTCACCAAACGTATGCGGCTTCATACATGTCGTCACACCGAAGATAGCCAAGGCTGTCGCCAGCGCCGTCGACGAGATCAACGCTGGGTTCGACTTTTCTTGTGTCGCATAATGAGACAAGAAAGCCTGGTCCGCGATCTCGGTGTCCAGCCTCAGGTGGTTGGCGTTGTGTGCATCTCGATGCTTCATGCGAGCGAATTCGGTAACGGCAGCCCAAAACCAAATGGCAGCCTCGTTTGTAAAGTATGCTTGCACCCATGCCCGCGCGACTTGAAGACCCATATCACCAACAACGTACAAGAGCGCCTTTGCACAACGACGCCACTTGTCAGTTTCCACTTGGCCACTTTTGTTGCGGAAAATGGCAGATTCGCGTTTGAGGCGTGCCTGTGTCACCTTGATGGCAGCCCGGAAAAAGAACGGCTGCGTCAAGAACGCCTTGGGAATGCGCTCGTTGACGCCGTCTCCGAATACCAAGCGATCAAACTCCTTTACAGCGTCTTCCGGAGTTTTGAAGAACTTGGTCGGGTCGTCTTCTACCGATACTTGACGGTTGATGGCCTCGAAATCTTGGCGTGTCAAGCACTCGCACTTCAAAGGCAGATCGGAAACGGTGTGGTGTTCCAAGCGGGTGGCGAGAATCATAGCATGTTCTCGTCGCTGATCGATGGCTATGACGTCAAACACGGCACGCACTAGTTGGTAACCCCACACGACAGTCGTAGCAAGTGTTCCCGCTGGAAACGCTAGCGAGAACAACGCCATAGCAAACCGGGGACCGTATTTCTGCAGGAGGTGTAACTTGTCTACGGTCAGTGGGTTCCAGACGCCCTCTTGTACAACGATATCACGATAGATGCCAATGATGGGGAAAATAGTGTTCAGGCCTCGGATGGCCGCGAGGCCACCCTCCGTCAAACCAGATTCGTCGTTGAACGTTTGTGCCAGGTAATTTTTGAGTTCGGGTTTGCCGGAGAGGAAGACCTTGGCGGGTTGTTGCAAAGAAGTTAACAACAACATTCCAAGCAGCTCTCGGTAGCCACGGTGCCGAAACATCGTTTTGGGGGAAAATGGATGTGCCCGAAGGAGGTGGAGTTCCGGTGGTGCCGCTGCAAGATACCAACACAGATTTTCTGCGTACACATGAGGAGGGGCGCCGCTTGAGCAAAACAGCTCAGTGTATGTCTCGGGTTTGATCGTGCTGGAAGGAAGTGGGCACAAGTAGCGCATGCCGACAAAGAAACACAAGACTTGTTGGGTTTTCGGGTCGAATTTTGCCTGGGACTGCCACTCTGCTGGAAAGTTGAATTGCTCCCAGTTCGAGTCGACGTACGCATGAATTTGTTCCTTCCGCTTCGGTTTGTCGGACTTGAAATGTGACGTCACCGCCTCAACGACGTCCTCCTTCGTTATTGGGGACTTCTTCGTGGAAAGTTCGTGCACAACATCAGACAGCATCCCCAGTTGCTTTTCGTTGACGAGACCGAGGAGGTGAGCCACGATACCATAAGCAGTGTAGAGCTGTTCTTTGGATGACGGAAGACCTTTGTTGTACGCGGAAAGCTGCTGACGATGGTTCAGGATGTCCTGACGCAGTCGGATAATAGCGTCTCTTGCCTTTTCGATGTCGGCTGCTGACCAGTGCAACGCCATCGCTTCTTCTCTATATCCCCGTGCCTTTCATTTCGCAGCCCAACCACCTGCACACACATATAACACGGACCATGTCCAAACGTTTCTTTGAAGATGCCGAGAGCGACGACACCGAGTACAACGAGCGTCGCTACATCTTGCTGCAATGTGTGCTGACAGACATGCAGCAGCAGATGTTTAGCACCGAGGGCGAGGTGCGCTTTGGTCCGTTCCTCGTAGACGACTTTGATCAGGTCAACGAAATCATGTACGACCTCTTTTGCACCCGCACGGCCCGCGCTGTCCAGGAGGGAGAATCGCAGTTTTGCATGTTTATTACGTCCGAAGAGTTCAAGCGGTACTTGAAACGAGCAAGGACGCGTATTGGAACCATGCAGACAAGACGAAGAAGGGTGACCGAAACCCGCCTAGAGAGGCATTTCACGATGGTAGACGGGGAGACGTCGGCACCCAAAGTCCAAGTCATCTTGCGTAAATTCGACAGTCCGGTCACCTACCCGGCGGCTGACGCGTACGGCCCCGGATCGGATGCGGGCCAAGGCAGCATGCAGTAGAGCGTCCTCGCGCTCTTCGACCACACCATTGTTCTTTTCCTTGAGCAAGTCGTTGATTGTGGACTTGAGCACCTCCACGATCGTGTACTCGTCAGGTGGCACTGTCAACGCGCGCTCGCTCATGGACCCTAAAAACAAAGTATTTTTTGCTTGGCGAGTAAAAAAGTTTCCGGAAATAATTTTAGGTGTGACACACCAGAAACGAAATTTTTGGGGGGAGGGGGGTCCGGCAAAAAGTGGGGAACCGAGTTTCTGGTGTGTCACACCTAAAATTATTTCCGATCACTTTTTTAACTCACCAAGCAAAAAAGGCAGTGCCGTGACCATCGCCAAAGTGAAACAAAGACCATGGTCGGGTGGTCAGCACAATGAGTCAGAAGAAAACCTTCATCTGTACCGTAATTCCCGTCCCGCTTGCTATTGTCCGATGACGTCACACGTCTTTGTTTGCCATGGTGTCGTGCTCGCTTTTCCACGGGTTCGTGATCGACACCGAGTATATAAAACACGGCATGTTGCTGCGCATCATCGCCGCCACCACCGCGGCAGCGATCATCATTTGTGGTGCCGTCTGGCTCGCCCCCGCGTTCGTCGCCCCTTCCGCCGCCACCCTCCAGGACTGCCGCTTCCCGTCACTCGACAATATGGACAAGGACGGGTACCACGTAGGTACCGGGGAAGGTGAGGTGGACCACGCGTCGTTCTGGCAGCGGTTGTCTCGAAAGCACGACATCCGCCCTCCATCGACGTTCATCAAGGACGGCGGCGCGCGGTGGGTGATCCAGTCCATGGCACAGGCCTCATTTTGGCCACGCATGTGCGTCGTGAGGCAGCACGTGCACGAGACGTGGCCTCTCGGATGCATCGCGGTTGTCCTGCTGGCAGCCACGTGTGCCCCGTGTTTGTTGTGCGGCAAGCGGCGAGGTACGCCCCAACTTCTTCTTCCTCTTTCTTCCACTCTCGTTGATGTCAAAGAGACGTCCACTGCAGTGGCCGTGCGGCTTTTGGCGTGCGTCGGGGATCAGCAACACGACACCATCGAACGTGACATCAAGACCATCGACTCAACACTTGCCACGCACTGGAAGGGCAGCTATGCGTCCCACCGTCACGAGAACATCTTCACGCTCGGTGAAAAGATCAGCGTCAGCCCCTTCCTGTTCAGATATACGGCGCTGGTGTTTTTCGTGGCGCACGGACAGGACGAGCGTGTACTGGCCGAGTTGAGCGCACGTATGTGTATACTGGCGAAACCGTGCACTCACTCCACATTGCTCGCAGCAACGCCAGGACGCTCGACTCGGACATGGCGCTGCGCTACATTGCGCAAAAGTTCAAGGGCGCTGAGCACATTGCCATAATTTATCTCGTCTGCCGCGGACAAATGTGAGTGAGTGAGTGAGTGAGTGGGTGAGTGAGTGTGTCGGTCGCCATACGCCTGACGTCTGGCAACAGGAACGTGTCATCCGAGGTGGTCGACAAAATTGCGGAGGCCGTACGTGGTGCTTCAAATGCTAGCACGAGACCGCACTCGGTGTGGTCGGCATCTGTCTTGGGCAGGGACGCGTCGTCCCTCACCTGCGGTCTGTGCTCGCGTTGTTGTCAATAGCTGCAACAAACTCTTACTCCCTTGCAGAGTGCCCGCCCCACGGAGACAGCGTGGCGCTTACGTCGTGTTTTGTTGAATCGTTCCGTCAACAGCACGAGGATGCTGATACACGGCGCATAGTGGAAAACGACCCCTACACTTTTTTGCTCTCCTGCGACGAGCACATGCGGGTACACCACGCCAACACATACCGCGCTCAGAATCCCCGACTGTACCGCGACGTCGTGTAAAGCAAAAAATCATGTACTGCGGAAATATTTTAGGTGTGACACACCAGAAACGAAAATTTTTTTGGGGGAGAGGGGTCCGGCAAAAAGTGGGGAACCAAGTTTCTGGTGTGTCACACCTAAAATTATTTCCGATTCCTGGCATAAAACTTTTTTAATCTTCCAATTTAGACGAGAATCTTTAGAGCATGATGGCGGCGCCGGGTGAGGAAGGGGTCGTGGCCAAGTTTCAATGTTTGATTCAAACCTTTTTCGTGACCACCGATGGTGCGACCGCGGTGGCTTCGGTCAAGGTGCTGATGAACCGCAAGAGGAGAAAGCATGGTGGTGGCAAGAAGAAGAGAGAGCAAGACGCGGAGGAGGAAGAAGAGGAAGAGGTCGAGGACGAAGCAGCAGTAGCAGGAGGCTCGCAGGTCAAGCCCGACGACAAGCCGTACGTACACATTGTGCTCGACCAGGACTGTGGTCTGCTGTGGATCGGTCCGGTGTGGTCGTACAAGACTGAGCTCTCGACGACGGACGACGGGGCAGATCGGAAGAGCACACGTCTGAACTCCAGTCACTAGCTTATCTCGTATG
>ERZ778028.962-NODE-962-length-40952-cov-7.892510_pt1 | contig 40952 bp, 29 predicted proteins | sample MGYA00375758_ERZ778028 | MGnify/ENA primary metagenome ERZ778028 (study PRJEB29350, sample SAMN05389828) | bioreactor metagenome | isolation source: Thiocyanate bioreactor | place: South Africa: University of Cape Town | collected 2014-03-17 ...
GCGCAACTCGCGGCGGCTGGCCACCCCGCACCTTCTTGATCAACACGCCCTAGGGCGTCGGAGAACTCCAGCCGCAGCGTCAGAGCACCGATGCGGTCGCCGTGAACGGTCGCACGTCGGGCGGCGAACGCCTGCGCGAGAAGCTCCGCCTGCATATGCAGATGCTCGCGACCAAGTCCCGGCGGAAGAGCTACCCCGACGACGCACGTCCAGCCGTCCCAAACGGGCGCGCTGATCGCAGGAACCACCATGCCGCGTGTGCCGTAGCCGGGCACGCCGAGGCCGATGCGCATCGCGATTTCAGGCCAGCTCGCGACGATGCTGCGCGCTACACCGCGCTTCCACTTGTCGTCTGACCCGCGCGGCATCCGAAGAGCCGTGATTGTAAACCACAGGCCAAGGAGACCAATAAGGGCCAGGAATCCGACTGTAAAGGCGACTTGCACGGCCGGCACCGGCGGAAGCCACGAAACGAAGACGACGACCGCCGCGACCCACCACCAGCGGCGCAGGAGGACACCGATCTCGTCACCCCAACTCCGCAGCCCCCGCGGCACCGTGGTTCGCATTACTCAGAACCCCGCGGCTTGGGCGCCGGCTTCATCTCTCGAGCGCGAAGCGAATAGGCCACGCGAGGCCGGCCCTGGCCCTCCTTCACATAGGGCGTCACGGTGAGCCCCTCGAACACTGCCGGACGGAACGGCAACCCGTTCATCTCAGGCGGAAGCTGAGGCTCGGAGATGCTCGCGATCTTGACGGTGACCTCGCCCTGCCCCTTCTTGGCATCGGGGTCGGCGTCGATGACGCGCACCTGCCACAGCGGGTGGCCGGAGTTCTTGTCGAGGTCTTGCCCCTGCCGCTGGCCGTCATCCGACCACTTGACGATGGGCTCGACCTCACCGACAACGAACGCCCCACGCGGGAAGAACGCATCGAAGTTGACCGGGATTGCTGACTGGATTGCCATTCGATTCTCCTATCTAGTTATCTAGACAAGTTGCCGCGTACGACCAGCTCGCTAGATGTGAACGCTACTAGCGTCTCACTTGTCTAGATAGGCTGTCAACCCTAGATGGTCTCAGCTGTGGTCACAGGCCATGAGCCGGAACGGCTGCCGATGCTCGCAACCACTGGCCGGTCTGACCCGTCCAAGCCGATTCGCGTCACGAGCAGCCCGGAAGAGTCGCCATGCCGGTTGGCTCGTACGGAGACGACCCACTGGCGCGCGGTCGACACGGCTTCGGCGGCGCGAACGTGGGCGCCTTCAATATCTCCTGCGACGAACACTCGCGCCTCGTCGCTGCGCCCTGGCGCCGGCTCGAGTCGGACTGAGATAGCGATCAATGAACCGTCTGACAGATCGAGCGCCGAGCGCGCCCAAGCATCATCCGCTTCCTCGGCCTGACCTCGCCCCGCAGCCAAGACACCATGCACTCGCTCGCGCCACTCGCCCTCGTTCGATGAGGTTGACTCCCCCATCTGGATTCGCTTAGGAGCGACTTCACGATCGACGAACACGCCCCTCCCTTGCTCCGATCGAACGACACCCTCGGTCTTCAGCACGCGGAGCGCCTCGCGCGCGGTCATGCGCGCGACATCGAACTTCGCCACCAGCTCCGTTTCTGACGGGAGCTTGGTGCCCGGCTGTAAGCGGTGATCAACGATCACCCTCCGCAGCTCGTTGGCGATCTGCCGATACGCCGGCACGAGCGCACCCTTGAGCCCATTCAGCTCGCCAACCGGAAACTCACTCATCTAGACAGGATATCGCCCCGCCCACTCGGAGCTGTGAGAACTTTCCTTACTCATTCAAGGCCGGCCTCCGGCCGGCAAGGAGAGCAGGAAGCGCTGCGGTGCGTCCGGTCCTCGCTACGCTGCGGTCCGGGCGCTCCTCACGCTTCCTGCTCTCCTGCACCGCCATCGTTGTTGCGCGGCAAGGGTGGCGAGAGATGAGACAGGTCCAGCTCGTCAGACCGACGGTACTGCGCCATCGTGAATTCGGTCTCGTCGACGATCGAGACAGCTACCGCCTTGATCGCATTACGCACGGCTGGCAGCTGCGACAAAGGCCCGGTCGGAACCACAATGGCTCCGAGAAGTTCTGCGAGTTGCCACCATAGCGCGTTGCGCTGTTCACCCGTCGGCCGAGGCGCTTTATCCGGAAACAGTCGCTCGGCCACGCCTGCGATCGTACTTGCGGACAGGTCGTCAGCCTCAGCCGGGTTCCACTCCGCTGGCTCATCCGACAGCAAAGGCAGCTCTCCAGGCTCCAGGACGATGTATAGCTCTACCGACGCACCGTCCCTGGTCCAGTCATCAGCCGCGACTCGTATCTCGGCGATCATCTCAATCGCACGACCGAGCGGGCTGTTCGGCTTCCCAGCCTTACTGAGAACCAGGTCACTGAGCCCGCCAAACCAAGGGACGATGTTGTCCGGCAAGGCGAGCCGCGAGAACCTGCGGCCGACCCTCTGCGCAAAGCGCCGCTGGGCTGACCAATGCTCGTCTGCGATGGATCGCTCGACTGACAGCTCCACCGCAGCTGACTTCGATATCGACGACACCATCTCTAAATCGGCGAACAGACCATCAACCTTCTCGTCGACAGCCACCCACCGCGGCCGCTTGCCACGGAGTGCATCCTTCGCCGCAGCCGAATTCAACCGGACGGCCTTGGCTACCACGATGTTCGGCCTGTCCTTTGGACGCACGAGGTCGCAGGTCTGCGAAATGATGATCACGTCATCCGGGCACTCGACAAGCTCTGAGCCCACGTAGATCTGCCGCAACCCGAGGACGTCACCCTGACGCAACTCGCGGCAAAACGCGTCGAGACGCTCATCATCGTCCACGCTCAGCTCGGGTCCAGTGCCGCTTCCAGTGCAATCACACGCGGCTGAGCCTCAGCAAACGCGCTCAGCGCGAGCTTCCGGAATGCTTCCAAGGGACTCTCACCCGAGCTATCAGCGCTCACCAGACGCCCCCTAACTTCGCTCGGATCCGTTGAGTCAACAGCAGTGAGCAGTCGATCGAATTCGACGAGAAGCGCGGAGTTAGAGGCACTGAGGTTTCCACCCGACGCCCAGTGGTGAGCTGCGCGACGCGACACATTGAACGCTTTCGCAAACTGATCCCAGGTCAGTCCTGACCTTTCGCGCACACGCCTCACTGTTTCAGCAGTGGATTCCACGACCCTCGGCGTCGTCGTCGCCGGCGTTCGCTGGACGATCGACGTCGCGTTCGCCACTGAAGGCACTGCAGCGGGCGCGCCCAGAAGCACCGAGGTCGCCGTCGCCGCCCCGACAACGAAGAACAAAACGGGAGAGTGCTTCGGGAGGTCTGAATGGCGGGAATAGTCGCCGCTAGTCACACTCAGAACACGCGGCGGGGAGTCAAGAGTAGCCAGCACGACCTATCCCCCAAATCTGTCTATGAACGATTCTTTCACCGACCAACGGAAGAATCCGTAGGCCAGAGTGGTGAGTTCCTCTAGCCGTCCCAACAGTTGCTCGGGCTCGAAAGCACTTCGACTCTCGTCAAACGCGTCGATGTCCAAGACCCAGCTCGGATTGGAAACCGCAACGAGGCTGGCATCGTGGGTCGCGTTTGGCGGCATGAATCCCCACTTCGCCAGCAAGTTTCCGCGGTCGGAGCGAAATAGCGACTCGGTGAACGAGTGAACGAGTTCAACGTTTGACGGAGCCGGCACTGCACCTGCCCCGAGGACCGTGGCATGCACCAACTCTCCGAGGTCCGCGTACTCGAGTGGATCTTCGATTCGATTAACATATCGCCAGCCAACCCGCTGCGCTGCCGGAAGGCTTGTCAACTCAAAGACCACGCTCAGGACTCGGGCGAAGCGTTGCGTCATGTCCTCTCGCGAGGTGTACGCCCCGCGGTTCTCGAGCGTGACAAAAGTCGGCGCGAAGTAGACGGACCAGGTGTCGTCTACTGAGACCCACTGCCGCACGGCGGGAACCGCCTGGGGTCGAACCTGACCAGTTTGAGCATCGAGCTCGAACGAGATCCCTTGGATCACTGGGCTCAAGGGATACTCGTCGGATAGCCTGGTGCCGATTTCGTCAGCGACCGCCGAGAACCGCGTCGACAGTAGCGTGTGCTCGGGCCATTGAACCTGACACAGCACTCGCACGAGGGGTGCTCGCTCGAGATGAACCTCTGGGTGCTTCCGGGCGAAAGGGCCATCAGACTCACTCATCACACTTCACACTATACTTCACACGAGGCGTTTCGGCTGGATTTGCTCACGACCGTCGTCGTCGTAGTCGTCCAGGTCAGCCGGACGGCGATTAGTTATGTGACGGGCCGGTCCCGGGCCGGGAGCCCGGCTGAGACCACCCACGATCAGCCATCACCAACGAGCACGACTTCCGCGGAATCACGCGGCAAACGAGCACTCGTGAGCACCCACCGACTCCGCGAACACAACTGAAAATCGTGAGGTCACGGGATCGACGCCCGTCGGAGCCACACGGACCGTCGTTACAACGGTCCCAGAAACCCTCGCCTAGCTTCTACATGGCGGGGGTTTTGCTTTGCCCTGTTCAAGGGCGGTTTTCGCCTCCCGTCGCGGGAGGAACGGAGCAAGACGAAACGCGCCTCCTCTCTCCGGTCGTTGAACGAGCGGAGAGAGACGAAACGGGCTCTTCGGAGACGTTGTGCCGGTTTTGTGCCGGTTACGGCGCCTTTCGACGCGGCGAACACGACAACATCGGCACCTTCCAATCTGCCTCGAGCTGCGAAGATGCCCCGCGCGGCGGACGAGATCGCCCCAGTACCCGAGTAGGCTCCCGATGACGTCGTCACGCGAAGCGCCCGCAGGGTCGGGAGCCTACTCGGGTACTGGCAAGACGAAACCCCGGCGATGTGGCTGAGCCAGTGATCGTTCCGGGGTCTTCGTGTACAAGCATACGATCAGGATCCTGAATGTCAACCGAACGAGCCGCCCTGAGCGCTGAGGACTATGAATCGCTCCTCCCGCTTGTGACTGCCGAGCGGCTGGGCTCGTACTCCCGAGCAACAGATGGCGGCACCGCAGCCGCCTTCGCTCTCTACGAGTGGAACATGCGCGCAGCTGCGAGCGTGATGGAGCTCACCTCGATGGTCGAAGTGATCGCCCGTAACGCCCTCGACACGCAGTTGCGCAGCTGGGCGACCCGCAAGCACGGCCACCCGTCTTGGCTTGATGTCGTGCCGGTCGATCAGCAAGGACGCAAGGACATTCAGCATGCCCGAGATCGAGCGACCCACCGGGGACGCCGGCCGGAAGTTCATGGGCGCGTCATCGCCGAGCTTTCGCTGGGGTTCTGGCGGTACCTGGTCGAATCGCGCTATCTGACCTCGCTTTGGGTGCCTTCGACGCACGCCGCGTTCGCTCACGGACATCCCGACCTCCGCACCAGGCAACGCGACGTCGCGTTCCGGATGCAGCAGCTCAACTTCGTCAGGAACCGCGCCGCCCATCATGAGCCCATCCATCAGCGTGATCTCCGACGCGATTTGGGACTCGCCCTCGACCTCGCGCAATGGATCTCGCCTACGGCGGGCGAATGGGTCGAGAACACGACGTCACTCCCCGCTGTTCTCGCCGAGCGCCCGAGTTTCTCATAGTCTTCGCATCCAGTACAGCTTTTGTCCTCGATTCAGGGTACAAATGCCGTATGGCCAGTTCGACCATTGCAAAGCTCGGCGCGATCGCCGCTGAGCGCTGGGGGATGGTCACGACAGCGCAGGCGGCCGAAGTCGGGGTCTCTCGCAAGACCCTCTCGAATCTCGCGGCCTCTGGTGCCCTCGAGCGTGTCGCGCAAGGCGTCTACCGGATGGCCGGAGCACCGACGGGCATGCTTGAGGTCGACACCATCAGGATCCACTGGCTCGCTCTCGGCGGCACGGCATCCGTGATCGCATCGGGAAAGTCGGCAGCGGCGCTGCACGAGATCGGGGACTGGCTCCCTGGAGCATCCGAGTTCGTCGCCGCCACTCGACGGACCACGAGGATCGACGGGGTTCGAATCCGTGTCCGATCACTGGCAGCCGAAGACATCGTGTTCGTCGACGGTATGCCGTCCATGAGCGTCGAGCGGACGATCGCGGACCTCATCGAATCGCGGGAATACCTATCACTCGTGTCCGATGCCGTCGCGCAGGCGATTCAACGAGGGATTCTGCTGCGTCCGAATCGCCTGAAGGAGATGCTCGAACCGCTTGCCCGCCGATACCGAGAGCCGTCGGGGGCCGCGCTCATGGATGGACTCAGTGAAGCGGTGCCAAGCTAGGCCGCGCTTCGGAGGCCAGGCGGGTTCACTCGAACCGCGACGACGTAAGTGGAGTCCCGCCTAGTGGTGTAGCGCGCGGTGACCAAGCTCGTCGTTCACGACGTGAGCGCGGTCACCGTGTGATCCTTCGAGGAAACTCTCACATCCCACTCGAACGGAATCATCACGATGACCGCTCCTCATATTGTCGACCTGCGAGCGTGCTCGCCGAAGCCCTGTCCGATGCGTCGCCGGATCTGATGCGCAGCCTGCTGCAGACCATGATCAACGCGCTGCTGTCCGCCGACGTGGACGCCGTCGTCGGCGCCGAATGGGGCAAGCCCAGCGCTGACCGTGTCGCGCAACGCAACGGGTACCGGCACCGCGACCTCGACACCCGCGTCGGGACCATCGACGTCGCCATCCCGAAGCTGCGGCAGGGGACGTACTTCCCGGACTGGTTGCTGGAGCGCCGCAAACGCGCCGAGACCGCGCTGATCACCGTCGTCGCGGACTGCTACCTCGCCGGGGTGAGCACCCGCCGGATGGACAAGCTGGTCAAGACCCTCGGGATCCACTCCCTCTCCAAGTCCCAGGTCTCGCGGATGGCGGCTGAGCTCGATGAGCACGTCGACCAGTTCCGGCACCGGCCCTTGACGATGCCGGCCCGTTCACGTTCGTCGCCGCCGACGCGCTGACCATGAAGGTCCGCGAAGGCGGGCGTGTCATCAACGCCGTCGTGCTCGTCGCGACCGGGGTCAACGCCGACGGGCGCCGCGAAGTCCTCGGCCTGCGCGTCGCGACCAGTGAGACGGGAGCGGCCTGGAACAGCTACTTCGCCGACCTCGTCGCCCGCGGACTGGGCGGGGTGCGCCTGGTCACCTCCGACGCCCACACCGGGCTCATCGAGGCGATCGCGGCGAACCTGCCCGGCGCGGTCTGGCAGAGATGCCGCACGCATTACGCGGCGAACCTGATGAGCGTGACACCGAAGGCGATGTGGCCGGCGGTGAAAGCGATGCTCCACTCCGTCTACGACCAACCCGACGCCGACAGCGTTCACGCCCAGTTCGACCGTCTGCTGGACTACGTCGACGACAAGCTCCCCGACGCGTTCGAGCACCTCGGCGCGGTCCTCGCCGAGCAGACCGACGAATGGGCCGAAGGCCGCCGCTACCTCGGCCTCGACATCGTCGCCAAAAGCAGACACACCCTCATCGCCGACACCGACATCGAGGAGGTGACCGACACCACCCTCGAACTCAGCGCCTAACCCCTCAAATCGAAGGACCAAGCGCTACACCACTGCCGGGGACTTGACCAGCGAGCGCAGCGAGTCGAAATACCTCGCGACCGCCTCTCATCGGAGGCACCCCGGGGCCTTTGAGCCGGTCTGGGGCCGGTCGCAGCAAGGAAGTGCGGAGACCCCGGCGGGCCGGCGTTCGACGCCGAGCGGATGACGCAGATCTGGGATGCCTCGCCGCGCGTGGCCGCGCAGCGACGGGCAGCCGTCGTCGACGCACTGGGGTAGGGCAATTCGACTCGGCGCGCGGCGCGGCGCCCAACGACCGAGAAATGCTCGATGAACGGCATCCGTCCACAGGCTGAATACTCGCGGTGGCGCTCGACGCGATTCGCGGGGTAGAGTCGCCCACGACGCACGCGTGACAGCCGGGGGGTTGGTCCGCAGGAGACGGGGGTCTTCGCGTCGTCTTACTGGGGGTGGACGGATTTCGATTCGTCCGTCGGTTTGCTGGGGGGCAAAATGCCGACTGCATTGCAGCGTTCGTCCGTGCTGGGGATCACACGATGAGCGCGCTTCACGACGCCACGGGCATCGCGACGACCGGGTTCGTTTCCCCGTTCCCGACCATCGCGTCCCGGGCGTCCGCGGCCGCACCACCGTCGCGCGCTCTCGAGCGCCGGCAGTCGTGGGAACGCCGCTACCGCTGGATCCTGCGCACGAGCGACGCCGCCGCGGTCGCCTTCACGTGCGCAGTGGCCTCGGTGGCCTCGATCGGCGCGGTGAGTGGTCCGCTCGCCGTCGCCGATCCTGGCCTCGTCTTCCAGATCGCCGCCGCGACGGCCGTGATCTGGCTCCTGATGCTCTCCGCCTTCGCAACGCGAGACGTCAAGCTCATCGGCTCGGGCGCCGCCGAGTACACCCGCGTGATCCACGCGACCGGGTTCGCGTTCGGTCTTCTCGCGATGATCGATGTGGCCATCGACGTCGACGGCATCCGCGCGCAGCTCTTCGTCGCGCTGCCGCTCGGGATCGGCGTCCTCCTCGTGGAGCGCTGGCTCTGGCGCCGATGGCTCATCCGTCGCCGCATCGCGGGCGCGTACACGACGCGAGCGATCGTCGTCGGAGAGCGTGCCGACGTGGAGTACGTGATCCGTTCGATCGCCGACCCCGGCCTCGGCTACCAGGTCGTGGGCGCGTCGCTGCAGGGAGATGAGCTCGACAGCCTGCGCGTCGGCGACGCCATCTACCCGGCGATGCGCACGCACAGCGTGGCCGAAGCAGCCGCAGCACTCGACGCCGACACGATCATCATCGCCAGCCGCGGAGACGAAGGCGCCGACGAGATCAAGCACCTCGCCTGGCAGCTGGAGAACACGGCCGCAGAACTGGTGATCTCCAGCCGCGTCTCCGATGTCGCCGGGCCGCGCATGTCGCTGCGGCCCGTCGAGGGGCTGCCACTCATCCACGTCGAGATCGCCTCGTTCACCGGCCGCGCCTACCTCGCCAAGCGCGCACTCGACATCGCGGTCGCTTCGATCGCACTCCTTTTCTTCGCGCCGATCGCGGCGGTCATCGCCATCGCGATCAAGCTCGACTCGCCCGGTCCGCTGTTCTTTCCCCAAGCACGGGTCGGGCGTGACGGCCACGAGTTCCGGATGATCAAATTCCGCTCGATGGCCGTGGATGCCGAGGAGCGGCGCGCCGCGCTGCTCGCGGCCAATGAGGGCGCGGGCCCGCTGTTCAAGATGCACGACGACCCTCGGGTCACCCGCGTGGGCCGGATCCTGCGGAAGTACTCGCTCGACGAGGTTCCCCAGTTCTGGAACGTGCTGGTCGGCGACATGAGTGTCGTTGGCCCGCGCCCTCCCCTTCCGAGCGAAGTCGCCACCTACGACGACGACGTCTTCCGTCGCCTGTACATCAAGCCGGGCATCACCGGCCCCTGGCAGGTCGGAGGACGCAGCGACCTCAGCTGGGAGGAGAGCGTGCGGCTCGACCTGCGGTACGTGGAGAACTGGACGGTGATGACGGACATCGTCCTCATGTGGCGGACGGTGCGCGTCATGCTGCGACCGGACGGAGCGTACTGATGACACGCACGGTCCGCATCCTCGGCACGCACGGCGTCCCCGCCGCCTACGGCGGGTTCGAGACTGCCGCACAGCATGTCGCGATGTACCTGCGCGATCGTGGCTGGAACGTCGTGGTCTACTGCCAGCTCGACGGCGACGGCGACATCACCTCGGATCGCTGGAAGGGGATCGAACGGGTGCTCGTTCCGGAACCGCGCGAAGGCTGGAAGGGCACGTCCCACTTCGACCTCGTCTCGATCCGCCACGCCACCGCACACCAGCGCGAGGGTGATGTGTGGTTGACCTTCGGATACAACACCGGCGTCCTCGACGTCATGCCGCGCCTTCGCGGCATCCCCAACGTGATCAACATGGACGGGATGGAGTGGACCCGCCGGCGCTGGGGGCTCGCCAAACAGGCCATCCTCCTGGGCAACGAGCGTCTCGCCGGTCTCGTCGGTGACGTGCTCATCGGCGATCACCCCGTCATCTCCGCGTATCTGCGGCGTCACTTCGGCGCACGGCGCGTGCAGACCATCACGTACGGCGCACCCGAGGTCGTCGACGCGCCCGTCGCGCCGGTCTCCGACCTCGCGCTCGCCCCGGGTGCGTATGGCATCGTCGTCTGCCGGCCGATTCCGGAGAACTCCGTGCTCGAGATCGTGACCGCCTGGTCGGCACGTCGCCGCGGGATGCCGCTCGTCGTGGTCGGTCCGTACACCGACACCGACCCGTACCACCTCGCCGTTCGCGCGGCAGCCTCGGACGAGGTGCGATTCCCGGGGGCGATCTTCGACGCGGATCGGCTCGCCGCGTTGCGCCTGCACGCGGCTGTCTACGTGCACGGGCACACCGTGGGCGGCACGAACCCGTCACTGGTGGAAGCGATGGGCGCGGGCAACGCGGTCATCGCCCACGACAACCGCTACAACAGCTGGGTCGCCGGACCCGACAACGCGTACTTCCGCGACGCCGACGATCTCGCAGTCCTGCTCGACGAGCTCCTGCCGAACGCCGAGCGGCTGCATCGGATGGGCGAGGCCAGTCGAACTCGGTACCGCGAAGAGTTCACCTGGGAGCACATCGGCGCCCAGTACGAGCACGCACTGCTCACGGCGCTCGCGCGCCACGGCCATGTTTCACAACGAACGGAGGTGCTGGTGTGATCGATGTCGCCGTCGTGGGCCTCGGCAAAATGGGGCTCTCTCACCTGTCCATGATCAAGGCGCACCCGGAGGCCAATCTCGTCGGTGTGTGCGACGCCACCGGCTATCTTCTCGACATCCTGTCGAAGTACACCGGGGTGGCGACCTATAAAGACCTCGGCAAGATGCTCGACGAGGCGGCGCCCGAAGCCATCATCGTCGCGACGCCGACGCATCTGCACGCCGGGATGATCCGGGAGGCGTTCCGCCGCGGCATCCACGTGTTCTGCGAGAAGCCGTTGGTCATCGATCCCGCCGAGAGCGTCGAGCTCGCCGCCCTCGCCGAGGAGAAGGGCATCGTCACGCAGGTCGGCTACCACAACCGCTTCGTCGGCGCGTTCCGCGAAGTGCAGCGGCTGCTCGAACTCGGCGCGATCGGCACGGTCGAGACCGCGCTCGCCGAAGCGTACGGGCCGGTGGTGCTGAAGCCGGCCGGACGCACCTGGCGCAGCCAGCGTGCCACCGGCGGGGGCTGCCTCTACGACTATGCGGCGCACCCGCTCAACCTGCTCACGTGGTACCTGGGCGAGCCGGAGTCGGTCAGCGGCAGCCAGCTGACGAGCATCTTCTCGGCGCAGATCGACGATGCCGTCGCGGCGACGCTGCACTACCCGCAGGGCACCGCGCAGATCATCGCGAACTGGTCGGACGAGTCGCAGCGCAAGATGACGACCAAGATCACCCTGTGGGGTGAGCACGGGCGCATCCACGCGGACCGGCAGGAGATTCAGGTGTACCTGCGCGACACCGCGGAGATCCCGGAGGGCTATCGCGCGGGCTGGAACGTCCGCTACACCACCGACCTCACCGAAGCGCCGTGGTTCTACCTACGCGGCGAGGAGTACAGTGCGCAACTCGATGCCTTCGTCTGGCGTGTGCGCTCTCGTGCCGTCCACGGCCAGAACGACTTCGGTTCCGCCGCGGCGACCGACCGCGTCATCGCGATGATCAGCGAAGACGCCACCCGCGTCGACGCGCGACTCGCGGCATCCGGCCACACCGCGACCATCACCCCGCTCGCGCCGCGCCGCGCGAGCCGATTCGGCACGGCACTGCGCGCCCTGCGAGGAGGAGCACGATGACTCTCATCACCCCGTCCACCCGGACGATGGACCGCCTGCTGTTCGGCGACAACCAGTTCTTCGGCGTCAACCACATGTCCGAGGAGAAGGCGCGTGCCCAGCAGATGCGCTTCCAGGACACCGACGCGATCATGTCGGTGCTGGACGCCGCCTACGACGAGGGCGTCCACACGTTCATGTGCACGACGCACGACCGCATCGGTGAGATCGCCGACCGGGTACGCGCGGATCCTGACCGGTACGACCAGATGACGTTCTTCCCCTGCATGCCGTACGCACACAAGTACGCCAATGCGGTCACCGACGACGGGTTCCTCGGCGCGGTGCGACGCTTCCTGCCGGAAGAGGGGCTGCTGGATTCCATCGCGCGGGGCGCGTCGTCGTTCGCGCGCAAGGACATCGAGGGCGTCGCCACGCTGCTGATCGACGCCGAGCTCAAGATGTTCTCGGGCCTGGCGACGCCCGTGATCTGGCTGCAGAACGTGATCGTCGATCTGCTGTCGGGCCTGGGCTTCACCGATGCCTTCCGCATCTTCGCGAACCATGTCCGAAAGCGCTACAACGCCGAGCCGGGCTTCATCACCATGAACCTGCCGCGACTGCTCGACGATCTCGACCGCGCCGGCGTGGAGAACCCGATCGTCTGCTCCAACATCAACAAGCTCGGTTTCCGCATGTCCGGCGGCGTGGGCAGCTACCTCGACGCGATGCAGAAGCGCCCGTTCCGCGCCGTCGCGATGTCGGTCTTCGCCAGTGGTGCGATCTCGCCGCGCGAAGCGATCGAATGGGTCACCGCGCTACCCAACCTCGAATCGATCGTGTTCGGCGCGTCGAGCCGAGCCAACATCGCCTCGACGGTGAGTCTCGTCGACGAGTACTGGCCGGAGCACTGAGATGGTCTCCGCCGCACGCTGTCGTACTGTCCTGATCGCCAACCCCTCCGCCGACCTCTACGGATCGGACCGGATGATGCTCGAGGGTGTCCGCGGACTCGTCGAACTGGGCTGGCACGTGGTCGTGACAAGCTCGGACGACGGTCCTCTCATCCCGCTGCTGCGCGCGGCGGGCGCAGAAGTCGTGTTCCTCGAGGCGCCCGTGATCCGGAAGAGTGCTCTGCGGCCCGGGGGACTCGTACGACTCGTCCGCGAGATCGCCGTGCAGACGCCGCGCATGCGTCGCCTGGTCGCCGATCTCGAAGCCGACGTCGTGATGGTGAACACCGTGACGATCCCGTTCTGGCTGCGCGCCGCGCGCCGGGCGGGGGCCGCCAGCGTCGTGCACGTGCACGAAGCCGAATCCACGCTGTCGGCGCCCGCGCGCGCACTTCTGACCCGACCCTTGCGGTGGGCGAGCGGCGTCGTCTTCAACTCCCAGACCAGTCGTCGCGTGTCGGGGTCTGCATGGCTCGAGCGGCGCGATCGCGCCCGGGTCGTCCTGAACGGTATCGCCGGCCCCGACCGACCGTCGCCGGCCCGTATCCACCTCGATGGACCCCTGCGGGTCGTGTACGTCGGACGTCTGTCGCCGAGAAAGGGAGTGGATCTCGCCATCGATGCGATCGATCGCCTCCGGTCCGCGGGGATCGACGCGGAACTCGACATCGTGGGCGACGTCTTCCGCGGTTACGAGTGGTACGAGCGACAGCTCCGAGAACAGATCTCGCGCCTTGCACTCGAGGACCGTGTTCGCATCGTCGGCTTCCAACGGATGGTGTGGGACATCGTGTCCGCTGCCGACGTGGCGGTCGTTCCCTCCCGCGGGGACGAATCGTTCGGCAACGTCCTGATCGAGGCCCTGCTGTGCGCACGCCCGGTGGTCGCCGCCGATCATTCGGGGCTGCGCGAGGCCTCCGGGGGGCTCGAAGCGGCCGTCCTCGTTCCGACCGACAGCGCCGATGACCTCGCGAGAGGTCTCATCGGAGTGCGAGACGACTGGGCCGCAATGCGCGACCGGGCGTGGCGAGACGCCGAGACGGTGCGACGGCGCCACTCGCCGGACGCCTACCATCGCGCTCTGTCCGACGCACTCGCCGAGCGCATCGGAGATCTCGGCGCGCGAGCGCCCGGTCGGACGGCGGCGTCGACGATGAGCGAGTCGGAACCCCTCGTGCTCGAGGGGAGAAGGCGATGAGGCGCACGGTCGCGACGTCCGCACGTCTCCGCCCCCGAGCCGCCACGATCGGTGCGGCAGCGGCAGCGCTCAGCCTGACCCTCGTTCTGACCACCACGGCCTGCTCCGCCCCGCTCCCGGAGGGGGCATCCGCCCCGGCAGCGACACCGGCGGCTCCGGCCTCCAGCGCACCAGTGTCCACGGGAGAGGCAGTCAGCGAAGCCCCCACAGCGTCACCCGCTGCCGACGCTCCCGTCGCGAAAGTCGGACGAGGCGGCGGCACTGCCACCGTGAGCGCGGCGGCATCCGCTCCCGATGCACCGGTGGTGTACGCGGACGGTGTCACGCTGCAGATCACGGATGTCTCGTACGCCACCGAGACGTCCCAGGGCCCCGGCACCGCGACCGGACGCGAGTTCGCGCGGCTCACCGTCGAACTCACCAACGGGTCGTCGCAGCCCATCGACGTCTCGACGTCGGTCGTGACGGTGCTGGATGCCGAGGGCAACCGTCTCACCCCCGTGTACACCCCGGAGTCCGGGGCGCGCGACTTCAGCGGCACGGTAGACCCCCGGCAGACGACGACCGCCGTCTACGCGGTCGCCGCGCCGACGGACCATTCCGCCCCACTCACGATCGTCGTCGACTTCGACGCCCTCCACACCTCCGCGGTGTTCCGCGGCGCGCTGACCTGAGACCCGCCGTGTTCCGCCCCGGTATCCGTTGCCCACTCCGCCCGAGGAGCATCATGACCCGACCCGCCGCGCACTCGTCGCGCCTCACCCGCCTGATCGCGCCCGTCCTGGCGGCTGCGGTGATCATCTCCGGCGGTCTTGCCGCCGCACCCGCCGCGGCGGCAGATACCGCGCCGGCCACACCGGAGACCGTGACCGTCGACCTCCTGCCGACCTGGCAGATCAACGGCGTCGTCTGGAGCCAGGCCGTCGTCGGCACCACGGTCTACGTGACCGGCAGCTTCACGAAAGCGCGGCCGCCGGGGGTCGCGGCGGGCGGAGCCGGTGAGATCGACGCGAACAACGTGTTCGCCTTCGACATCACCACCGGCAACCCCGTCGCGGGGTTCGCGCACGCCTTCGACGCCCAGGGGCTCGTCGTCCGCGCCGCTCCCGACGGGAAGACCGTCTACTTCGGCGGCGACTTCACCACCGTCGACGGCCAGGCGCGTGCACACGTGGCCGCCTTCGACGTCGCGACGGGTGCGCTGACGCCGTGGGCACCGCGCACCGATGGACAGGTGCGCGCCTTCTCGTTCATCGGCGACACCGTATACGCGGGCGGGAACTTCCGCTCCAGCAACGGCCAGCCGCGCACCGAACTGGCGGCGTGGAGCGCGACGACCGGCGCGCTGACGTCGTGGGCGCCCACCGCGTCGGGCGACGGTTTCGTGTGGGACATGGTCACCAGTCCCGACTCGTCGCGGCTGATCGTGGCGGGTTCGTTCACCCTGCTCAACGGCGCCGCCGCGTATGGAATGGGAGCCCTGGATGCCGCGAGCGGTGCAAGCATGCCGTGGGCCGCTGTCGACCGCATCCGCAGCGCGGGTCTCAACGGGGCCATCTCCAGCCTGAGCACCGACGGCACCCAGGTCTATGGGTCGGGGTACGCGTTCGGCGCGGGAGCCTCCTTCGAGGGCACCTTCGCGGCCGACCCGTACACCGGAGCACTGAACTGGGTCAACGACTGCCTCGGCGACACGTACTCCACCTTCCCCCAGAACGGCGTGCTGTACGTGGCGAGCCACCACCACGACTGCAGCGTCGTCGGCGGGTTCCCCGACACGAACCCGCGCTCGCGGTGGATGAAGGCGACAGCGGAGCCGACGACCCCCGTGGGCACGATCACGCGCAAGGACGCCTATGGGTGGGACTTCACCGGCCTGCCGTACGCGGGCCTGCTGAACTGGTACCCCGACCTCGACTTCGGCTCGTATACGTCCGCCCGCCAGGCCGCGTGGAGCGTCACGGGCAACAGCAACTACGTCGTCCTCGGCGGCGAGTTCCCCAAGGTGAACGGCATCGCCCAGCAAGGTCTGGCCCGGTTCGGCAAGCGCACCGCGTCACCGCATCTGAGCGGTCCGATCTACACCGCCGCGATGACGCCCACACCGTACTCGAACGAACGCGGGCTGGTGCGTGTGCCGTTCAGCAGCGCGTGGGACCGCGACGGAGCGGCCATCACCTATGACGTCTTCCGCAGCCCCGCGACCAAGATCGCCACGTTCAGCCGCACCGACGGTCGCTTCTGGTCGCTGCCGAGTCTCAGCATCGTCGACAGCGGACAGACTCCCGGCAGCCAAGTGCGTTACCAGGTGAGAGCAAAGGATGCCGACGGCAACATCCAGTGGAGCGCGTGGTCACCGTGGATCACCGTCTCCGACGCGGCCACCTCCGCGTACCGCGCCGCCGTCCGCGCCGGCGGAGCCTCGCACTACTGGCGACTCGGAGAGCCGAGCGGGGCCACGCGACTGTTCGATGATGTGGGCGACGCTCCCGGCATCCCCACCGGACTCACGCTCGGAGCGTCCGGGGCGCTGCAGGGCGACACGGATGCCGCGATCACGTCGGCCGGCGGCAGTACGCCACGCATGACGACGGTGGATGCGCTGCCGAGCGACACGGCGGTGTCGGTCGAGGCCTGGGTGAACACCACGAGCACACGCGGAGGGCGCATCGTCGGCTTCGGGGACTCCGCCGCCGGGACCTCGTCCTCCGGCGGCACCGACCGCGTGCTCTACCTCGACACCGCCGGACGCGTGAACTTCTCCATCAACGATGGCGCCTACCGCACCGTGTTCAGCCGCGGCAGCGTGAACGACGGCCAATGGCACCACCTCGTCGGCACGGTCGACGGCACGGGGATGCAGCTCTTCGTCGACGGTGTGCGCGTCGGGCGCTCCCAGGCGGCGACCACGCCGAAGTCCTACACGGGCTACTGGCGGATCGGGGCCGACCAGACGTCGGGCTTCACGAATCGTCCCACCGACGCCGGGCTCGCCGGCAGCATCGACGACGTCGCGGTCTACCCGAAGGCGCTCTCGCAGACGGATGTGCAGTCGCATTACACCGTGAGCGGTCGCACGGGCGCATGGGGCACCGCCGGGTCGGACGCGTACGGCACAACGGTGTCGGCCGATCGACCCGATCTGTACTGGCGTCTCGACGAAGCCACGGGCACCGCACTCACCGACGCCGCCGGCGGCGGTCCGGTCGGAGCACTGTCCGGTACCGTCACACGCGCCGTCGGCGGGATCAGCCCCGGCAGTAGCGCCACCACCTTCAACGGCAGCACGGCGCTCGGAGTCGCTCAGGAAGCGTGGGACGCTCCGCGGGCCTTCAGCGCCGAACTGTGGGTCAAGACCACGAGCACGAAGGGTGGCAAGCTCATCGGGTTCGGCAACACGTCCTCCGGGCTGAGCAGCAGCTACGACCGGCACGTCGTGATGCAGAGCAATGGACGCGTGAACTTCGGCACGTACAACGGTACGCAGAACACCATCACGAGCACGAACGCCTACAACGACGGCCAGTGGCACCACATCGTCGCCTCGCAGGGAGCCGACGGGATGAAACTGTGGATCGACACGCAGCTCGTGGCGAGTTCGCCGGTGACCACCGCACAGGTCTACCGCGGCTTCTGGCGCATCGGTGGCGACAAGACCTGGGGCAACACGTCGAGCAACTACATCGCCGGCACCCTCGATGAGGTCGCCGTGTATCCGAGCGTCCTCAGCGAGAGTCGTGTGCGCGCGCACTTCGCCGCGGCGGGCCGCGTACCGAGCGAACGCGCACCGGTGCCTTCGTTCACGGTCGCTTCGACCTATCTCACGACGACCGTCGACGGCTCCGCGACGACGGATGCCGACGGCAACCTCGCCACCTACGCATGGAACTTCGGCGACGGCACGAGCGCGTCAGGACCGACGGCGACGCACACCTACGCCGCCGCCGGCACGTACACGATCACGCTCACCGCCACGGACGCGACGCTTCTCACCGGCGCACTGTCGAAGACCGTGACCGTGGCGCCGAACCAAGCGCCCACCGCGGCCTTCTCCCCCACCATCGACCATCTCGCCCTCAGCGTGGACGGCAGCGCATCGCACGACAGCGACGGCTCCATCGCCGCCTTTGCGTGGGACTTCGGCGACGGAACCTCAGCCTCCGGGACGAACGCCGCGCACACCTACGCCGCTCCGGGCGACTACACGGTGCGGCTCACGGTGACCGACAACGACGGGATGACGGGCACGGTGACGCGCGTGGTGACGGCGAGCGCCGTTCCGAACCAACCGCCGACAGCAGCCTTCACGGAGACGACGGACTTCCTCTCCGTGAGCGTGGACGCCAGCGCCTCCACCGACCCCGATGGCACCATCGCTTCGTTCGCGTGGGACTTCGGCGACGGATCCACCGGCGCGGGAGCGACGGCCTCGCACGTCTACACATCGGCCGGCACCTACACCGTCTCGCTGGTGACGACAGACGACAAGGGAGCCACCACCACCGCGTCCCACGCGATCACGGTGGTCGCCGATCAGCCGCCGGTCGCCGCGTTCGTCACCGGGGTGACCGACCTTCGCGTTGCCGTCGATGCCACCGGCTCGACGGACCCGGACGGCAGCATCGCCTCGTATACCTGGGATTTCGGAGACGGGACGAGCGCGACAGGCGCCACCGCCGTGCATGACTACGCGGCGGCCGGGTCCTACACGATCTCGCTGACCGTGGCCGACGATCACGGTGCGACATCCGCACAGACCGCTCCCGTGACGGTCACGGCCCCGCGGGTATGGGCGCGCGACGACTTCGAGCGCACCGTCGCCAGCGGTTGGGGCGCTTCCGATGTGGGCGGAGCCTGGGCGATCACACCGAACACGGCGACGGCGGTCGGCAAGTTCTCCGTCTCCGGTGGAACAGGGAAGGTCACGCTGTCGGCGGGCAACTCGTACACGGCGTCGCTGCCCGCGGCGACCGCGTCGACCGACGCCGAGGAGCGGTTCACCGTGACGTTCAGCCAGCCGTCGACCGGGGGCGGGTACTACTTCTCCGCGATCGGTCGACAGGTCGATGCCGCGAACGACTATCGGGCGAAGGTGCGTGTGGCCTCGACGGGAGCCGTGGCCGTGTGGCTCACCCGCACGGTGGCAGGCACCGAGACCGTGCTGACGAGCCTGACCATCCCGAACACCACGGTGACCGCCGGCGATGCACTCAGCATCCGCTTCCAGGTGAGCGGGGCCAACGCGACGAGCCTCAAGGCCAAGGTGTGGCGCACCGCGACGGCGGAGCCCGCATCGTGGACCCTGACATCGTCCGACGCCACTCCGGCCCTCCAAGTGCCCGGCGTCGTCGGTATCAACAGCTACCTGTCCGCCAGCGCCACCGCCGTTCCCGTGCAGTACTCCTACGACGGCTTCTGGGCCGGACCCGCGAAGTAGTTCCGACGGGGTCGGGGCGCCGATCACGGCATCCGCGCCCCGACCCCGTCGACCGATCCCGTCCACCACGCCGCTGCGCGCGGAGGGCGGGGTTGCGCGACACCGGGATGCGACACATCGCCGAGCAGAGAACCGGTGGGGGTGGTCACCGGGCGACCGTCGATGGAGATCGAGTGCAGGTCCTGGCCCGTGATCGCACGGTAGCTGTCGAGCGTCGTGAAGACGAAGGGATTCACGTTCGCGGCGCCCCGAGCCCACACGACGAGCCACGCGGGCTGCGATGCTCCCGTGCGCTGGAAGATGTTGCCGTCCGATCGGATGTTCAGCTCACTCGCGGCGAAGCGGTGCGAGTAGTCCTCGACACACAGGGTGCACGCGCCGCTGCTGCCTCCCACCACATTGTTGCCGAGGGCGATGTCCCGGATCGTCCACGGCATGTCGGGGTCGGGGAACGGACGCCGCGGATCGTGGCCAGGGACGGACGCGTCCGCCTGGCTGCGAGAGTCTTGGACGATGTTGATCGTCCGGTTTCCGCCGACGATCGTGTTGTTCCAGATCTGCACGTCGCCGGTGTTGTTGATCTTCAGCGCATTGCCGCCGTTCCCGACGATGAGATCGTCGACGATGTCGACCTTCTGAGTCAGCTCGATGAAGGCGCCGTGCCCGAGATTGCCGATCAGGTCGCTCCTGGCGATCGTGAGATCGAAGACGGACTGGTCCGTCCAGATCCCCGGGCCGTCGTTGCGGAGGAAGGCGGAATCGACGACGCGAACACCGCGCGACTTGGCGATCTTCACGCCCCCCGACACCGGAGCCTGGTTGAAGTGCTCCGCGTTGTTCTCGAGGGCCAGGACGTTCTCGAGACGCAGATCGTCCGCCAGGTTCGCCCCGATGCCCAGCAGACCGTTGCGAGCGAGGGTCACGTCGCGCAGAGTCGCGCGCGCGGCCCCCACGAACACCCCCGTCGTCGCGTTGTCGGCGACGGTCACCCCCTGAAGGGTGACATCCGGCGCCTCGATCGTCACGGTGCCCATCATCCAGACCGATGTCGCATATCCCCGGATGCCGATGTCACGGATGACCGTGCCGGCGCCTCGGATCGAGAGCGCCTTGGTCTCCGATGACGCGCGCACCTGATGGCCCTCCGGCGAGGAACCGATGTACAGGCGATCGGCGGCGGTATCCACGAAGAAGGTGCCGGGACGCACCTGATCGCGAGTGCCGACCTGTGCCAGCGCCGCGCCGTCGATCCAGATCTGGTCGGGATGGGCCGCCATCGGGTGTCCCGCGCTGATCCACTGCCATCCGCTGGTCGTGCCGTCGGGGGCACCACGGGTGAACGTGGGGCTGGAATCGAACTGCGCCGTCCACCCGTCGACGACCCACGTCGTTCCAGCGCTGCGCCACCCGGTGACGGGGCGAGCGCCGTCGAGCCAGACCTGCGCACCGGGCGCGGATTGGATCGTCACGCGCTTACCGGCCGGTACGGTGACGCTCTCGTTGTAGGTGCCGCTGCGGACGACGATGACGGCACCGGTGCCGGCGCGGTCGACAGCGCTCTGGATGGTGGAGAAGGGTGCGGAGGCCGACCCGGTGCCCCCGGCGCGTGCGGAACCGTCGACGATGACGGCGCCGACCGGAATCGGCGCGCTGGACACGCCCGGCAACGGGGCACCACGGTGGCGCCGTGTGCCGGACTCGTCCCAGGTGAGCGTGGAGCTCGACGACGGGTCGGGCTGCACGGACGGAGACGGAGTCGGCGCGGGGGACGGGGACGGCGTCGGAGAGGGGCGCGGCGTCGGCGGCTGCGACGGCGTGGGCTGAGGGCTGTTGTTGCCGGGACCGGCCCCCGCCGGCGCGACGGCGACACGGTAGTCGTCGAAGGCGAACTGCTGAGCAGACGAGCTGCTCGAGAGGTAGCCGCCCACGCTGACCGCGCCGGCAGCGGCGAGACGGGCCGAGCTCGCGTCCGTGGCGGCGAGCCGGGTGGTGACACCACCGACCGTCACGACGGCGTCGACCGCCACGGAAGTGGTGCCCCTCACACTCGCTTCGAGGACGATGGAGGTCTGGGCGCGGAGCCGGGTCGAGAGGGTGGTGCGAGCGAGCACGACTCGGCGCGATCCGGTGACTCGGAGCGCCTCGAGCACCGCGGAGCCCTTCGGATCGACGACCACCTGCACGTGGTAGAACCCGGAGGCGGTCTTGCGCGCCTGCAGATTCAGATACACCCCGCGTCCGAACGCGGGAAGGCTCGGCACCGTGAAGGCGACCGATTGCGTCGTGTCCAGCGCTGTGAGCCCGGACGGCGATGCGGCCACCGACGTTCCGGGAACGCGGATGACCGCACGCGCCGCTCCGCCCGAGACGGAGAAGGCGCGCGGGTCGGACATTCGGTACGTGGCCGCGCCCGAGGCCGCGCCGAGTCCCGTCGCGACGCTGCGCTGCATGTCGTCCGCGAAGACCACGGCGGGTGCCGCAGCGGTAACAACCGTCGGCGAGGAGGCGATGTCACGATCGACGGCGAGGGCGGCGGTGGGAACGCCGCCGGCGAGGAGCGCGCTGACGAGAAGGACGGCAGACGCCGTGGAACGCATGAGGAGTCTCTTTCTCCCCAAGAGTCCACCACGCGGCAACGATCGCACGCGGGGTGTGTCGAGCGTAGCAAGTGCGCAGAGCGCCCTTGCCAACTATGAGACTCTTCTCACCGCGAGCGCGGCGCACCGCGCGCTCATCCGAGGTGCTTCATGCGGCGAAACCACACCGGCAGCGCCGCAACGAGGTGCGCGAGAGCCGTCAACGCGACCATGGAGTACACCACGACGAACACCGGCGGTGCTCCCCACAGCACGAACGAGAGACACCAGACCCCGTAATCGACAGGGAGCCCGAGGATCGATCGCAGCGGCGACGATCCTCCCGCCTCCGCCGCCTGGGCCACGCCGGCGCGAGCGCGCAGCAGATCGTTCAGGATCATCCCGAAGAACGCGACCGTTGCAACGATCGCGAAGCCCAGCGGTACCAGGATCCACGCCACCGGCGCATCGAAGAAGCGGAACGCCCCGACGGCGACCGCCACGTGCAGACTGACCAGCTTGGCCGCATCGACCACGTGATCGAGCCACTCGCCGGCCAGAGACCCTCCGCCGCGCAGCCGGGCGACCTGCCCGTCTGCGCTGTCCCAGGCGTAGCCGGCGGCGAGCAGCAGCCAGACGACGACGCCGAGGAGCAACGACGGAGGTACCGTCGCGAGAAGGACGATCCCCGTGAAGGTCAGCCCGGCACTGACGGCAGTCACCTGATTGGGTGTCAGCCCGACCGCGTACGCGCCGGCCGCGATGACCCGGCCCACCGGACGGTTGACGTAGAGCGAGTACGCCGGAGCTCCGCGTCCCCGGCCCTTCTGCGCGGCGCCGAGCTGCGCGTAGGCCGCTGCGACGGTCACGGCACCACGACCTTCGCCTGGAAGTCATCCACGAGCACGACGAACGGCAGGCCCGTGAAGCCCGTGCCCGCGTAGGTGGTGAAGCCGGTGAAGCCCGCCGACTGCAGCGCCGCCGTGGTGTCGGTGGTGCTCAGCTGCCATGCCGAGGGCTCCGCGGTGCCCGCGGGCCAGATCTTGCTGCGCAGAGCGGTCGTCCCCGTACCGTCCACCTGCACGCGCACGGTGTACACGGTGTTGGCCGCGAGGGTGAATCCGGGAAGATCGAGCGAGGACAGCACCATGCCGCCGCGCGCGAGCTGCGCCTGCACGCCACCACCCGGCGCGATGACCCACCGCGCGCGGTAGTCGTCCGACCCCACGACGCGGCCGAGGGCGGAAACGTACATGCGCGCTCCGGTCGGGAGCGCCGGCAGTGCGAACCCGAAGGTGAGATCGGTGCTCGCCGAGGTCGTCGCGTTCAGCGTCGCCGAGCGCGTCTGTCCCGCGGCCTGCGAGGTGAGCTTCGCCCTTCCTGCGTCGATCGCGACGTTGGCGGTGCCCGAGGTCTGGGTCCAGGTGCCGCCCACGACCGCCGCGCCCAGCGCAGTGCCGGAGGCTCGACCGAAGTCGTCGGCCGCGAACGGCGCAGCCGCGGGGGCGGCGACGGTGACGGCGCTCGTCGTCGTGCCTGTCGCCCCCTTGTCGTCGGTCACGGTGAGCTTCACCGTGTACGTTCCCGATGCCGCGTAGGCGTGTGTGGCCGTGACCCCTGTGCCGCTCGTCCCGTCGCCGAAGTCCCACGCGTAAGCGGATACGGTGCCGTCGGCATCCGTCGACGCAGACCCGTCCACGGCGATCGACAGTCCCGAAGGCGTCGCCGTGAAGGCCGCGGTCGGTGCCTGGTTCGGCGGTCCCGCCGGCGCGGTGACCGTCACCGATGTCGACGCGCTCCCCGTCGCACCCTTGTCGTCCGTGACGGTGAGTTTCACCGTATAGGTGCCCGCGGTGGCGTAGGTGTGCGAGGCAGCCGCTCCCGTGCCCGATCCCCCGTCGCCGAAGTCCCAGGCATATGCCGACACGGTCCCGTCCGCATCGGAGGACGCGGACCCGTCGACGGCGACCGACAGCCCCGAGGGGGTCGCCGTCACCGCGGCGACGGGCGGCTGGTTCGCAGGGGCGGTCCCCGCGGACGATCCCGTCCAGAAGTTGTCGAACCCGGTCTCGAACGGAACGTTCGTCGCTCCCCCGCCGAGGTAGACGCCCAGCCCGACCGAGCCGGCCGCCTGCAGTGCGGCGGTGGCGTCGCTCGCCGTCGCGGTCCATGCCGCCGGTTCGGCGGTGCCCACCTTCCAGACCTTGACGCGCAGCGCCGTCGGTGCCGTGCCGACCGCCTCGACACGGACGTGCAGCGCATCGCCCGCAGCGACGTTCAGCGTCGTGCCCACATTGGTGAGCGTGGTCGTCGTCTGCAAGAGCTGCACGGTCACCCCGCCCGACGGGGCGATGATCACGCGCGCACGATAGTCGACGGCGCCGACGCGCCGTGCGTGCACCGTCGCATACGCGCTGGCGCCCACCGGCCTCTGAGCGAAGCTGATGTCGACGTCTACCGCGGTGTCGGTCGAGGACACCCCCGTGAGGTATGCGTAGCGCTGCGCCGTGGCGGACGGCTGAACGAAGACGGCCTTCGTCCCATCGACCCGGTAGTTGGATGCCGTGTTCGACAGTGTCCATGCGCCGCCGTTGTCTGCGGCGCCGAGGCCGGATGCCACCATGCGGTTGAACGAGTCGTTGGCATACGTCGCTCCCACGACAGGTGCCGTCACCGTCACGGGGATCGCCTGAGTCGCCGTCGCACCATCGTTGTCGGTCACGGTGAGCGTGACCGTGTACGAGCCGGCGGCCGCGTACGCGTGGGATGCCGTCGCTCCGGCTCCCGCGGGGGTCCCGTCGCCCCAATCCCACGCGTAGGAGGTGACCTGACCGTCACCGTCGGTCGATCCACCGCCGTCCACGGAAATGGTCAGGTCCGCCGCCGTCGAGGTGAAGGACGCGGCGGGCGCCTGGTTGGCGACCGCGGTGACGGGCGTCGAGGACACACCCGTCGCCCCCTTGTCGTCGGTCACCGTGAGCGTCACGGTGTACGTGCCGGCCGCCGCGTAGGTGTGCGTTGCCGTTGCACCGGTGCCGTCCGGCGACCCGTCTCCCCACGACCAGCTGTACCCGGCGACCGTCCCGTCGCTGTCGCTCGAGCCCGTACCGTCGACCGCCACGGCGAGTTTGGTGACCGCCGAGGTGAACGACGCGGTCGGCGGAACGTTCGCCGGCGTCCCCGTCGCGCCGAGCGCGTAGTGCTGCACGACGTCGCTCGCCGCGAGCGGCATGGGATACACCGCGACCTCGTCGATCTGTCCGTCGAACTCCCAGTCACCCGGGCCCCAGGTGACGTCGCCGCCGACGTGCCAGTAGCCGGTGTAGTCCTGCGCGTTGGCCTGACCGTTCGACCCCTTCAACGCGCCGTCGACATAGAGCCTCATACCCTCGGCGCCCTGCGTGGCGACGACGTGGTGCCACGCACCGTCGTTGTAGCCCGGCGCCGTCTGGAGCGTCTCGCCGAAGCCGACCCACACGCCGTAGATCAGACTGCCGTCCGGCGTCATGTAGACGTGCCGATCGTAGTTGTTGGAGTTTCCGTCGGGGCTGTTGCCGAACCCGATGATCTTTCCGCCGGTCGTCGTCGACGTCTTGAACCAGGCCTCGAGCGAATACGAACGCGGGTTGGAGAAGGTGTTCCTGCTGATCACCTGCCCACCGGAGAACGTCGCCGCCGTGTCGCTCACTCCACTCAGCGCTCCGGCCGCACCTTGTGCGACCGCGCCGACGTAGGTGCCGGGTTGGCCGAAACCGGAGGCGTCAGCGGCGACGTTTCCGGAGCTCTCTCCGAGCCGCCAGTACAGCGACGGCTCGAGCGCGTAGACGGCGGCGCCGTAGGCATCGGCGGGCGCCGTGGCGGCGGCGAGCGTGCGCCCCGAGGCGACGTAGTGGGCGGCCACCTGCTGGCGGGTCAGGGGCGCGCCGTAGATCGCGACGTCGTCGATCGCCCCGGCGAAGAACGCGGCACCGGACCACGGGCTGTCACCGCCGACCCGCCAGTAGCCGCTGTAGGGCTGAGCGGAGGTGACGTCGGTGCGCATCGCGACGCGCACCCCGTCCACGTACAGGACCATGCCGCCCGAGCTCAGGCCGGCCGAGATCTGATGCCACTGACCGTCGTTGTACGACGCCGAGGACGTGATCGTCTGGACCGAACCGGGGTAGACACCGAAGGTGATGCGCCCGTCCGGCTCCATGTACACATGCCGGTCGTAACTGCCCGACGTTCCGGTCGAGCTGTTTCCGAACCCGACGATCTTGCCGCCTGCCGTCGTGGTCGTCTTGATCCAGGCCTCGATGCCGAAGGTGTCGGGACCTGCGATCTGCTGCGTCGTGGATGCGAATCCGGCGCTCGATCCGTCGAAGGTGGACGACGGGCGCGTGTCATTGAGCATCGCGCCGGCGCTCCCTCTGGTGACTCCGCTGTTGACCGTGAGGTCGGCGGCGCCGGCCCAGTCGTAGGACAGGGTGGAGGAGTCGTCGTCGAGCGGCCAGTAGTCCAGGGGGGTGTCGGCCAGCACGGCGTCGCGATACGCACTCGCGGTCGAGGTCCCCGTAGCAGTCACCGTCGCCGTCCCACCCAGGATGGAATGACCCTGCGCATCGGTCGCCCGCACCCGATAGGTGTACGTCGTGCCGTTGGACACCGAGTTGTCGATGTAGGCCATCGCCGCCAGACCCCAGTCGGGCGACTTCGATCGGACGTTCTCAAAGGTCTTCACGACGACGTTGTTGCGCAGCACCTCGTACGTCAGGAACTCGCTGTCACGGTCGTAGTTGAGCGGCCAGCTGACGCGGACGGATCCCCCGGACAGCGCGATCGCCGTCGCCGGCCACGCCGTGTTCCACAGCAGGGGCCCCTGCGCATTGGTCGACTTCGACGGGACCGCGAAGCGCACGAGACCCTGTTGCCCCGTGTTGTTGACGCGGGTGAACTCGCCGCCATAGACGAGGTACTGGGAGTTGCCGTTGACCGTCCAGGGTCCCTGCGAGGCGCCGCTGACCGAGCCGGCGTTGAAGCTGGGGAACCAGTGCAGCAGCCGAGGTGCCGGGTTGCCGCCGAAGTCGAAGTAGCCGTTGTTGAGCCCAGACGGCGTGATCCGGGCGGGCTCGTTCGTCACCGCGATGCCGCGGTAGAAGGTCCAGGGGTCGCTCTGGGGGAAACCGTCCTCCAGGCTGCCGCAGTAGTGCGGATGACCGGCGGCGTACACGGCGTCGCCCATGGGCTGCACGTCGTATTCATCGCCGTGGCAGTCGTTGACCCAGATGAGGTCGCCGGTGGCCCAGGAGGATCGGAAGCTGCCCTCCAGATTGCCGCCGTCGCCGAACACGTAGCCGGTGCCGTAGAACGATCCGGCACCGTCGGATTTGAGCGACATGATCGACGCGTCGAGCCCGGCGTTGCGGATCACACTGTTGGTCTGGAACGGCAGCAACGAGGCATCCGCGGCACTCACCATCGCGAGGCCGTACCCGGGGTTGCTGCTGCCGTTGAGCGTCTGGAAGTTGCCGCCGAGGACCACCTTGGTGCCGTCGGGCGAGACGACCACGACGCGACCCTGGCGTCCCTCGAGCACGGGGGCCCACGGCAGGAGCGCCCCGGCGCGTGTGACCGCGGCGGCGCCGGCGCGGTCGTTTCCCGACATGCGGCCGAAGGTGCCGGTGAGATACACCGTTTCGTTCGTCGCCGCGACGCCGGAGGTCACTCCATTGGAGTTCGGGTTGAAGGTCGAAAGGGTCCCGCTGGGCAGATCGAAGGCGGCGACGCGGTTGCGCGTCTGACCGTTGACGGTCGTGAAGTCGCCGACGATGTAGAGGCGGGTGCCGTCGGGCGACGCCTCGACCTGGCGCACCTGCGCGTTGATCGACGGCGCGAACGACGTGATGAGGTTGCCCGTCGTGATGTCGTACGCCAGGAGGTTGCTGCGCGGCGTCTCGTTCGTTCCGGCCGCCGCCCCCGCCGGGCGGGCCGAGGTGAACTTGCCCGCCGCGTAGACCACATTGCCGACGACGGCCTGGTCCCAGACGATGCCGTTGATCTGGACGGTCGGCAGCGCATCGGCCGTGACGGTCGACGGCGTGCCCTCCGGCGGACTGACATCCGCACGCGCGGGCGCAACGACGACGAGACTGCTGACGATGACGGCGGCGGCAGCCGCAAGAACCGTCGCGATGATCCGCGTCTGCTGTCCGCTGACGCCGGTACGAATGCGCACCATGACTCCCCCAGTCATCCCTCGCAGCCGGATCCCCATCCGTTGATGCCGCGAAGGCGATAATCCCCCAAGCCTCCTACGGCCGCGGGCCGACGAAGACGATGTCTGGCTCAGACGCCAGCAGGTCGACGGTAACACGGACATCCCCCTCCGCCGCAAGGGGTGCGACGAAGGTGAAATCGGCGATCGCCTCGGCGCCCGGAGCGACGGATGCCGGGAACACGCGCGCGGTCTTGTCGGTGACGGCGATGCCCGGCGTGCGATCGTCTCCCCCGTAGGTGAGGTTGACGCCCGCCGCGCCGGTGTCGATGGGTGCCGAGCCGTTGTTGACGACGCGCACCGACACGGTGATGGCGTCGCCGCTCGGCTCGCCGGGCACATCGCCCGTGAACGTGCCCGTCGTCACCGCGACGAGCTGCACCGTCGCGCCGGCCACCGCTGGTGCAGGCTGGTCGAGAGGCACCTCGGCATCCGTCGGCGGCTTGGTGATCTCGGTCGTCGAACCCGCCGCGGGTGTCTCGAACGCCGCCGGCTGCGGCGTCGGCGTCGCCCACGACGGGCTCGGAGACGCGGCCGCGGATGCGTCCGGCTGGTCCCGGCCGACCACCGCCCACACCACGCCGCCGACCAGCAGCGCCGCCACGACCACGAAAACGATCCACGGAGCGCGTCCGCGTCCGGCTGTCGACATGTCTTGTGCCATGCGAAAAGCACCTCCCCCATGTGCCCCGCGCCGCCGCGGGCCCCAGTTTCCCGCGTGCGCTCCCTCAGCGTACGCCCGGCATCGTCACAGAGCGAGCACGAGTTTGGTTCTCGTGACCCGGCGGTCCGGACGCCTGTCGCGACCTTCTGGTCAGCAACGCCGACAGCGTCACGAACAGGACGAACGGCATCGCGCTGTCGACCGTGCCGCTCTCGGTGAACGTGCGGATGACGAACATCGTGAGCAGCGGCAACAGCAGTCCGCGACGCGACGCCGCTGTGACGGCGGTGATCACGCACCACGCCACCAGCAGACCGATCAGCAGCACTCCGAGCAGTCCCGCCTGCGCCAGAAGTGAGACCCAGCTGCTGTCGAGCACCTGCGACGATCGCCACTTCTCATGGACCGCGACCTCTTTGACCGACAGACCGACGCCCAGCCAACGCTGCCACGAGGCCCAATCCCAGCCGAGGACCACCCGCCAGCCCGTGAGACGGGAATCCAACGCCGTGCTCTCCGCCGACGTGCCGCCGCGGCTGGCGAGGCCGTCGACTACGCCGGTGAAGACGATGACACCGTAGATGACGGGGACGAAGACGAGAAGGGCGTAGAGGACGCCGCGCCGACGCACGCCGTTGGTGACCAGCGCCACGATCGCGCCGAAGAGGATGCCGACGAGGGCGATGCGCGATCCTGTGGCGACCACGATCCCGAACAGGACGACGCTCGCGATCACGGCCGACACGCGCACACCGCGGCGCAGGATGAGAACGACGAGGGCGATGAGCGGAAGGGCGGCGAGTCCGGCGAGCTCGTTCGGATGGATCTCCGGGATGCCGCCGCCCAGACGGCCCTTGACCAGCGTCCGCGCGCCCGTCGCGGCGGCGACCACGGCGAGAATCCCCATCGCTGTCAGCAACGCGGCGACGGCCCGATCCCACGGCGCGTTCGTCAGCAGAAGCAGCAGGGTGGCCATGACGATGAACACCCGCACGACCAGCACGGCCGTTGCGGAGCCGTTGCCGGCGACGACACCGCCGAGGAGACTGATCATGAGGGTGACGGCGATCACCGCCGCGGGTCCGAGACCCACCGGCATCCGTCGGCGCGTGAAGAGGGTCAAGCCGACGGCCCCGCCCAGTGCGACCACGGCGATCGCGGCCTTCGCGACGACCACCGGATCGAGCCCGCCCGTGTAGAACGACTGCGGACGCCACGGGATGACGCTGACGATCACCAGCAGGAACAACGCGACGAGCGCCGCGAACCGCCGACGCGTCGGCCGCGAGGCATCCGCGTGGACGCCCCCGCGCACCCGTTGCCCGCGCATCCCGAGCCCTGCGGACGTCATGGCCGTGCGGCCGAGCCCGTTCCGGCGGTCCCCACGGGCACCGCATCGCGCCAGGTCTCGGTCACGACGCCGGACGCATGTCGGGCGGCACCGGTGAGGACGACGCCCAACGGATGCACGTCCACGAAGGAGAGCTTGGTGATGAGGGCCGACAGCGCCGATGCCGCCGTCGATCCGCTCCGCACCGCGACCACGACTCCTGTGGCGTCGTCGACGAGTTCTCGCACCACGGCGACGGATGCGGCATCCACTACCACCACGACGACGTCGACATGCGCCCGCAGGGTCGAGCGGAGAGCGGGCAGTGCGTCCTGCAGCGCTGCCGCCGCGACCGGCAGCGGATCGGCGAACTGCCGGCCCGCGGCCTCACCCGCCGCGGCGTCGACGTCCTCCCCGTCGAGCACCTCGGCGAGCGAGCGCGCCTCGGCCGCGGCGTCGGATGTGGCGCGCGTCTCCAGGATCGTGACGGTACGACCCGCAGCAGCGAAGGCAGCCGCCAGACCACTGCGCTCCGCCTGCCCGATGGCATCGTCCGAAGCGGTCAGAACGAGCACGGACGAGAGGTCGCTGCCGCCCAGCACCCCGAGATTGGCGACGGTCTCGTCGAAGGCGACGGACTCGTCCTCGTCGTCCGAACGCCTCCAGCGGCGACGGCGGGGGATGCGCCCGACGACACGGATGCCGACGAGCCGCCGCACGTCGGAGATGGTGATGACGTTGCGGTTGGTCACCGTGCGATACACGGCGACGATCCCGCCGACCGCCAGCCCGACGATCAGTCCGAGCCCGACGATCGCGAGCGTCTGCGGAGACACCGGCGCGAGCGGTTCGACCGCCGGCAGCACCACGGTGAGGTTCACCTGGTAGCGCTCATCGGCGTCGGAGTTCTCCGTCGACTGGATGAGTTTCGACAGGTGCGCTGCGGCCGCATTCGCGACCGCCGCGCTGAGCTGCGCAGTGGGAGCCTCGGCGCGCACGACGAGCAGCACGGTGTCGGTCGTGTTGTCCGCCGACACCATCTTTCGCAGGTCGCGATCGCTGTACTCGTCGGCGGAGAGGTGCAGATCGCTGCGGATGCCGGCGATGACCTCCGGACTGTCGACGAGCTCCGGATACGAACGGATCCGCGCGAGGCTGAACTGGTTGCGCTCGAACAGCGACGCTTCCTTCGAGTCCACCTGCAGCATCAACGTCGACGTCGATGCGTACGTCTCCGGCAACAGCTTCGCGATGCCGTAGGCGCCACCCGCGCCCAGCAGCGCGAAGATCAGGACCAGCAACCAACCTTCGCGGAGTATCCGCGCGTACGGGACGTCCTCCATGCTCCCCACCCCCCAAGATGAGCCCGAGCGCCGGACGTACCCCTGTTCCCCCGCCCGACGCCTTCGTGCTGCGCCGAACCTACCACCAGTCGGCGCTGCCTGCCGAGCCTTCTCAGCCGGTTGAGAGGATCACGGTGCCGACGGCGTGTTCGCGGCGATCCAGCGCAGGGCGACTCCGCCGAGCGCGGATGCCGCGGCGAGGGCGAACGGAATGAGGGCCGGACTGCCGCCGACGAGGACGATCACGACCGTCAGCACCAGACCGAGAAGAGTGTCGCTGAGGCGAACCATAAAGACCACCCGCTGACGTCCGGCGACGGCGCTGAGCGCGCCGTAGGGCGTGACCACCGCGACCGAAAGCCCGAACACGAGCCACGCCACGAGCATCGTCGGATCGAACGCGACACCGAACGCCAGCGGACCCAGCCACGGTCCGAGTCCGAGCGCCACCGCGCTCATCAGAACGGTCGCGCCGACGAGCACGACCACGACGCGGTCCGCCTCTCGCAGCGAGTCGAACCGGCCCTCGCGCCGATGGTCGGCGAAGCGGACGAAGAGGAACGACGACAGGCCGCCGACGACCAGGAGGAGAGGGGAGGTGTAGGTGCGTGCCGCCTCGAGCATGCCGACGGCGGCCGCGCCGGTGGCCGCAAGCACGACCACACGCACGCCAGTCAGCATCGCCGGCCGCAGGGTCTGCTGCAGCCCTCGCCAGGCCCCGTAACCCCAGACGGTGCGCAGGTTTGCACCCCGCCAGCCGACCAGGACGCGTTCCGATCGGGGAACCAGACGCCACCCGACGATCGCGCCGATGGTCTGCCCGGCGGCGATGGCACCGAGGAAAGCACCGAGCGAGAGTGCCTGCACGGCCGCCGCCCCGGCGAGCACCGCGAGGCTGACGACGAAGCCGGTCAGATCGGCGGCGATCACTCGCGGGAAAGCGTAGCCCGCCATGAGGAGGCGGCGGACGATCTCCTCGACCACGAAGGCGATCATCGCGAGCGCGAACAGTCCCGCTTCGGCAGGGCTGGCGAAGCCGCTGGCTGCGGCCGCGGCGGCGGCGAGCGCCGCACTGGTCGCCGCCGCGATCGCGAGCCAGACCTCGAGTCCGGCGCGGATCCGTCGGTCCGCGCGATCCAGCACGATGAGCGCGTCTCCGACGAGCCCCGTGACGACGCCGGACGCCAACACGATCACGCCGTAGAGGATCGCGAAGCGTCCGTAGTCGGCGATGCCGAGCAGGCGTGCGACGAGGATCTGCAGCGCCAAGCTCACCGCCGCCTGAGCCGCTTGCGCGGCGATCGCCCCCAACGCCTTCCGCTTCACGCGCGCCCCTTCCCCCGGCCCCATCTTGCCCGACGGTGCGCCGGGGCGGCAGCCTTCCTGCGGTTGGCGCTGCCGTCGCGGTGCGCGCCACTGTCGCCTCGTGCGCACCTGCGGTAATGTGCAGACGTGGGCCGGGGGGCCCGCATCGAGCCGGGGGGCTCGAACCGGACCGGCGCTCGTCGTCGGGCTCGGATCATGTCGAGAGCTGGGGGAGCTCGCTATGGCTGTGTCGATCGGCTATGCCGCAGGTGCGTTCGATCTGTTTCACATCGGACACTTGAACATCCTTCGCCATGCGAAGGAACAATGTGACCTCCTGATCGCGGGTGTGGTCAGTGATGAGATGCTGCGTGAGGTCAAGGGCGTGGAACCGTTCGTTCCGACGGTCGAGCGCGCGCAGATCGTGCGCGACATCCGCTACGTCGACCATGTCCACATCGAGACGGTGCCCGACAAGCTCGAGGTGTGGCGCGAGGTCGGCTTCACTCATTTCTTCAAAGGTGATGACTGGCGCGGCACGGAGAAGGGTCTGCGCCTGGAGCGCGAGTTCGCGGCCGTCGGCGTGCAGGTCGTCTACTTTCCCTACACCGCGCACACGTCGAGCTCGCAGCTGCGACGCGCGCTGGACGCGGCCATCGTGGCGAAGGACGAACGTCGCGGCATCCGCTCGGACGTCGGGTGAGCACCCCCCGAGCGGAGGGAATCTGCGACGAAAGTCGAAGAGAAACCCCGCCGACCTGGTCATTTCTGCTGCGTGACACCCCGTCCCCCTAGAATGAGCGCGGCGCGGGGGCGCGCCGTCCACCTTGGGGGTTGTTTTCATGGGTTTCGTGCATCGCCACCGCGGCCTCATCCGCGCGCTCACCATCGGCGTGGTCCTGACGGCGACGGCGAGCTTCGCCGGCTGCGCCACGGAGAACACGGATGCCGCGACGTCGCCGACGCCGGCCACGCACACGCCCTCACCTTCCCCGACCCCCACGCCGCTCACCCCGGCTCAAGCGCTCCTGGCGGCGCATGCCGATGTCCCGGGAGCGTGCGCGGTCAGCTTCAGCATCGGCGGCACGACGCTCGAGCCGCAGCTGCAGGTGCAGGACCGGCTGTACGACCACCTGCCGATCCCGCGGGCCGCCGGCCGCGTGTTCGCAGGCTGGTACGCCGACGCGGCGACGGCGGCCGCGGCATCCGCCGATCCCGCTGCACATGCCGGCAGTCCCGCGACGCGGATCAACGGCTCGAGGCCGGTCGCCTGCACCGCCCACCAGCAGACGCTCTACGGCGCGTGGACGACGACGGATGCCGTGGCCGCCGCCAAGGCGCGCGTGCCGATCCTCATGTACCACCAGTTCACCGCGAAGCCCGAGGGCGAGTCCGGCTGGCTGCGCGGCAACTACGCGTACATCGAGGACTACCGCGCCCAGATGCAGTACATCAAGGATCAGTCCTTCTATCTGCCCACCTGGGACGAGCTGAGCGCGTTCATCGACGGCGCGCTCTACCTGCCCGACCATGCGGTGATCATCACCGATGACGACGCCGATCCGAGCTGGCTCACGATGGCCTCGCCGATCAACGAGCAGCTCCAGCTCATGGCGACCTCCTTCGTGATCACGGGCTCGGGGGTGCCGGCACAGAACCGCTTCATCCTGCAGCGGTCCCACACGCACGACATGCATCACGCGGGAGCCAACGGCAAGGGCCAGATGGTGAACCTGACCGCTCCCGAGATCGCCGCAGACATGACCGCCTCGGCGGCCGCGCTGGGCGGCGTCAAGGAAGTGATGGCGTACCCGTACGGGCACAACAACGAGACCTCGCACGAGGGCCTGCGCCAGGCGGGCTTCGAGATGGCCCGCACGATCGAACAGGGCTACGTCTCGGTGGGCAGCGACAAGCTCACCCTCCCCTGCGTGCGCATCAACTACGGCATGGGCGTCGCCGCTCTCAAGAAGCAGATCGGCTGACGCCGGCGCGAGAGCCGCAGAGACCAGAAAGAACTGACAGAGCACGCACAGGAGTTGCCCAACTCCGCCTCGGTAGGCTGAGACGGTTCTGTCCCTGACCGATCGCGAGCGCATCCCCATGGATCTTTCCGTCATCGTTCCCACCTTCAACGAAGGCGGGAACGTCGCAGAGCTGGTCCGCCGCATCGGTGCGGCTCTCCACGACGTCGACTTCGAGGTCGTCTTCGTCGACGACTCCACCGACGACACGCCCGCGACCATCCAGGCCGTCGCCGCAGCGACGGAGTTCCCGGTGCGACTGATCCATCGCGATGAGCCGGAGGGCGGATTGAGCGGTGCGGTCCTCGAGGGCTTCCGCAACGCCCAGGCCCGCTGGTGCCTGGTCATGGACGGCGACCTGCAGCATCCGCCTGAGGACATCCCGCGCATGCTCGACCGCGCCGCCCTCGGCGACGTCGACATCGTCGTCGCCTCGCGCTACGTCGCGGGCGGCACGGCCGGCGGCCTCGCCGGAGCGACGCGCACCGCGGTCTCGCGCACCTCGACGCTGCTCACGAAGGCGATGTTCCCGCGGAAGCTCCACGGCTGCACCGACCCGATGACCGGCTTCTTCCTGGTCGACCGCGACACCGTCGACCTCGACGACCTGCGGCCCCGCGGCTTCAAGATCCTGCTCGAGATCCTCGCGCGCCGCCAGATGCGCATCGGTGAGATCCCGTTCGCGTTCGCGACGCGCTTCGCCGGCGAATCCAAGGCCACCTTCAGTCAGGGCATGCGCTTCCTCACGCAGCTGGCCATGCTCCGCTTCGGCCGCATGTCGGCGTTCGCGCTCGTCGGCGGCGTCGGTGCGATCGCGAACCTCGTCATCATGTGGGGTCTCGTCCACCTGGGGATGAACTACGTCTCCGCGGCGATCATCGCCAGCGAAGTCACGATCATCGGCAACTTCCTGCTGCTGGAGTACCTCGTCTTCGCCGACATGCGCTCCGAGTCCGGAGCGATGTGGATGCGATTCCTCAAGTCGTTCGCGTTCAACAACGTCGAAGCGGTCGTGCGCATCCCGATCATCCCCCTGCTCGTGCAGGGCGCCCACATCCCGAGCGTGCTGGCCGCGGCCATCACCCTTGCGGCGGCGTTCGTCGTGCGCTTCGTCTATCACGCGCTCTGGGTCTACGCGCCCAAGCGCAAGGCGACCGCGCGTATCGTCACCCCGGCCGTGGCCCGCGCCGGCGAGCGTACCCTGGAATCATGACGTCCGAGAAGACTCCGATCACGATGTTCGGCGCCGACTGGTGCCGCGACTGCATCCGCACGAAGAAGCAGCTCGACGAGCTGGGTGTCGAATACACGTACGTCGACCTGGTGGCCGACCCCGCCGCCGCGGACGTCGCCCGCGAGATCTCCGGCCGCACGAACATCCCCGTCGTCGTGTACCCGGACGCGTCTCACCACGTCGAGCCGTCGAACGCCGACGTCGAGTCGAAGCTGCGCGAGCTCTCCCTGATCTGACGCTCGACGGCGACAGGGCGCGGCATCGCGTCGCACGTTTCCGGGAACCGCGTCTCATCCGGTCGTAAGCTGGAGGCCCGCGCGCGAGCGCGACCACCGCTTCGAAGGAGAACGCCGTGACCGCAGAAGCTCCGAGCACAGCGAAACGATCCCCCGCCGCGCCCGCCCTGGCCGAGGACGTGCGCGACCAGCTGGATGCCGCGATCACGGCCCTTCGCGCCGGGCAGCGCGCCTGGAGCGCTCTCACTCTCGCGCAACGTCGCACGCTGCTGCAGCGCGTCCGCGTCGCGACGTCCGCGGTCGCGGCCGAATGGGCCGACGCGGCATCCGTGTCGAAGGGCCTGCCGCCCGGGCACCCGCTTCGGGGCGAAGAGTGGCTGTCGGGGCCGTACGCAGCCATCGTCGCCCTCGACGCCTACGCCGACACCCTCCGCGCCCTCTCCATCGGACGCTCGCCGGTGGACGGTGTCCGCCTCAGCGCGGCGCCCGGCGACCGCACCGTGGTGCACACCTCGCCGCTGTCGGCCACCGACGCCCTGCTGCTGTCGGGCTATGCCACCGAGGTCTGGCTGCAGCCGGGAGTGGATGCCGCGACGGCGCGACGAGAGGCGGGGCTCGCACAGCTCGATCCGGCGAGCGCGGGCGGCGTCGGGCTCGTGCTGGGCGCCGGCAACATCACCTCCATCCCCTACCTCGACGTGCTGTACGAGCTGCTGGCGTCGAACCGGGTCGCTCTGCTGAAGGTCAATCCGACGCAGGACGCGCTGGTGTCCGTCTTCGAGCGCGCGCTGGCACCGCTCATCGAGCCCGGGTTCCTGCGGATCGTCCGCGGCGGCGGCGATGTGGGCGCCTACCTCACCCAGCATCCGGAGATCGACCACGTCCACATCACCGGATCGGAGGCGACGTTCCGCTCCATCGTGTGGGGTCCCTCGCACACCCCCGCCGCGGCGGGTGCCGCCACACGCCGCCGCCGTGAAGGCAGGCCGCTGCTGAAGAAGCCGATCACGGCGGAACTGGGCGGGGTCTCGCCGATCATCGTCGTGCCGGGCCGGTGGTCGGACGCCGACCTGCGCTTCCAGGCCGAGCACGTCGTCACCATGCGCCTGCACAACAGCGGCCACAACTGCATCGCCGGCCAGGTCGTGCTGCTCTCGGACGACTGGGCGCAGCGCGACGCGTTCCTCGACGCGTTGCGCACGGCGTACGACCGCGCGCCGTCCCGCCCCGTCTGGTATCCGCAGAGTCAGGGCAAGCTCGACGCTGCCCGCACGTCGTACCCGGATGCCGCGTGGTGCGGCGGCGGCACACGCGCCCTCATCGAGACGACCCCGTCCGACGCGCAGGCCCTCGAGACGACGGAGTACTTCTCGCCGGTTCTCGGGGTGGTGGCCCTGCGCGGGACGGGCCAGGAGTTCCTCGACAACGCCGTCGCCCATGCCAACGAACGACTCGTGGGCACTCTCGGTGCCAACGTGCTGATCGATTCCGAGACGCAGCGGGCTCTGGGCGACGGGTTCGAGAGGGCTCTCGCCGACCTCCGCTACGGAACGGTCGCGGTCAATGCGTGGACGGCCTTCGGCTTCCTCACCCCGACCGCCACCTGGGGCGCCTTCCCCGGCGGCACCCTCGACGACGCCCCGAGCGGCATGGGCGTCGTGCACAACGCCCTGCTGCTCGACCACGTCGAACGCACGGTCGTGCGGGGGCCGTTCCGGCCTTTCCCGCGCTCGGCGTCGTCGGCCGTCCGAGGCTACGGGCTTTCGGTGCTGCCGAAGCCCCCGTGGTTCGTCACCTCGCGCACGGGCGCTGCCGTCTGCGAGGGATTCACCCGCTTCCGCATCGACGGCAATCCGGCCAAGATGGCGCTCACCCTCGTCAAGGCCTTCGGCGCATGAGCCCGCGACGGCCGGCGACGGGCGGCGCCCTCGACGCCGACTATGTGATCGTCGGAGCGGGTTCGGCGGGCGCCGCGCTCGCGGCCCGACTCACGGAAGACCCCGCCGTCAGCGTGCTGCTGCTCGAAGCCGGCCCCACCGATGCCGCCCTCGAGCTGCACGTGCCGGCGGCATTCTCGACGCTGTTCCGCGGTCGCTACGACTGGAACTACGACACGGTCCCCCAGCGGGAGCTCGAGGGGCGCACGATCTACTGGCCGCGCGGCAAGACCCTGGGCGGATCGTCATCGCTGAACGCCATGATGTGGATCCGCGGGTTCGCGGCCGACTACGACGCGTGGGCGGAGGGCTCCGGCGACCCGTGGTCGTGGGACGCCCTCGCCCCGTACTTCGTGCGGGCGGAGGCCACCCAGGACGCCGCCGATGCCACCCAGGGCACCCGGGGCCCGCAGTCCGTCGAACACCAGCGCGACCCCCGTCCGCACACGGCCGCCTTCCTCCAGGCGGCGCGCGAGCTGCGGCATCCCGTGACGCCGCCGAACCTCCCGACGAGGCAGGGCTTCTCGCAGACGATGGTCACGCAGCATCGCGGAGCCCGGGCTTCGACCGCCGACGCCTACCTGCGTCCGGCGCGCAGGCGCCGGAACCTCCGCGTGCTCACCGACGCGCTGGTGCGGCGGGTCACCTTCGCCGAGCGCGATGCCGGTTCGGCGCCGCGGGCCACGGGCGTCTACGTCGATCTCGGCGGCATCACCCGCCACGCCCGCGCCCGGCGTGAGGTCATCCTCTGCGGGGGCGCGATCAACACCCCGCAGCTTTTGATGCTGAGCGGCATCGGGCCCGAGGATCACCTCGTCTCCCACGGCATCCCCGTGCGCGTGGACGCACCGCAGGTGGGCCAGAATCTCCAGGATCATCTCGTCGCCGGTCTCGCGCCCGCGGCGCGCGGCGGAACGCTGTACGGAGCGCGGCGGCCCGCTCAGCTCGCGCGCTATGTGAGCGCCCGGCGCGGCATGCTGAGCTCCAACGTCGCCGAAGCCTACGGCTTCGTGCGCACGGCCGTGGCCGATCGCACGGGCGCGCCCGCCGACCTGCCCGACATCGAGATCATCTTCGCGACGGCGCCGTACGTCGGCGAAGGCCTGGTACCGCCGCCCGCGGAGGGCATCACGGTGGGCGCGATCCTGCTGCAGCCGCGGAGTCGCGGTACCATCCGCCTCGCCTCCAGCGACCCGACGGATGCCGCGATCATCGATCCCGCGTATCTGACCGACCCCGCAGGCATCGACGCCGAGACCCTGCGCGCCGGCCTCGCGGAGTGCGAGCGCCTCATCGAGGCCCCGGCACTGCGCGCCGTGACGACGGGCGGCTGGGTGCAGCCGGTCGGTGGCGAGCGCATGAGCGCGGCGGAGCGGATCGAGCTGTCTCTGCGGCGCTACTCCCACACGCTCTACCATCCGGTCGGGACGGCGCGGATGGGGCTCGACGCGGCATCCGTCGTCGACCCCGAGCTGCGGGTGCGGGGCGTCGACGGCCTGCGGGTCGCGGACGCGTCGGTCATGCCGACGGTCATCCGCGGGCACACGAACGCGCCCGCCATCGTCATCGGCGAGCGCGCCGCCGATCTGATCCGCGGCATCTGAGCGCACGGATCGGATCAGCGGGCGATCGAGATCAGCGCCCGGCGCGTCGCGGTCCGCCGTTCTGGCGGACGACGGAGCCGACCATGAGCTTTCCGCCGCCGGTGCCACCGCCGTGCGAGGCACGACGGCCGGTGGCGCGGGCGTTTCCGGATGCCGCGGGCTGCGCCGACCGCTCGGCAGGGCGGTGGTCGCGAGCAGGACGCTGCTCGCGCCCGGCGGCGGAGCGCTCGGCGGCGGAGCGCTCGGCGGCCGGACGACCGGAACGGTCGGTGCGGGGCTGACCCGCCTGCGCTCCCTGACCGGCGCCGCGGCCACCACGGCCGCCCTGACCACGAGCGCCGCCCTGGCCCTGGGCGCCTTCGCGCGCGGCGCGCTTGCGCTGCGCGTTCGCTCCCTGGCTGCGACCGCCGCCGCCCTGGCCACGGCCGGGCTGCTCGGACTTCGGCGCGGGCGCGACGTAGGGGGCGACCTCGCCGACGAGCGCGGTGACCTGCGGGGAGGTCGGCGTCACGGGCACGGGGGTCGCGGTGATCGCCGCCTTGCGCAGGAGGTCCTTGACGTCCTTCTCCTGACCGGGAAGCACGAGGGTGACGACCGAGCCCTCGGCGCCGGCGCGGGCGGTACGGCCCGAACGGTGCAGGTACGCCTTGTGCTCCATGGGCGGGTCGACGTGGATGACGAGTTCGACGTCGTCCACGTGCACGCCGCGCGCCGCCACGTCGGTCGCGACGAGCACCTTGGCAGCGCCGGAGCTGAAGGCGGCGAGGTTGCGGTCGCGCGCCGGCTGCGACAGGTTGCCGTGCAGGTCGACCGCCGGAATGCCCTGCGCGGTCAGCTGCTGGGCGAGCTTCTTGGCGTGGTGCTTGGTGCGCATGAAGAGGATGCGACGGCCGGTGCCCGACGCGAGCGTACGCACGAGCTCCTTCTTCTCCTCGACGCCGCCGACGTGGAACACGTGGTGGGTCATCGCGGCAACGGGCGAGTTCGCCTCGTCGA
>ERZ778028.963-NODE-963-length-40937-cov-8.156793_pt1 | contig 40937 bp, 40 predicted proteins | sample MGYA00375758_ERZ778028 | MGnify/ENA primary metagenome ERZ778028 (study PRJEB29350, sample SAMN05389828) | bioreactor metagenome | isolation source: Thiocyanate bioreactor | place: South Africa: University of Cape Town | collected 2014-03-17 ...
CGCGCTTCCCTGACACGGAAGAGGTCACTGGTTCGATCCCAGTATCGCCCACCACACGACGGCATCACTCCGGCTCGGCGGTGACGAAGTCGATCAGCTCCTCGACGCGGCCGAGCAGCGCGGGCTCGAGGTCGGCGTAGGAGCGCACGCGGCCGAGGATGCGCCGCCAGGCCTGCGCGATGTCCGCCTGCTCGGCATGCGGCCAGCCGAAGGCATCGCAGACGCCGTGCTTCCACTCGATCCCGCGGGGGATCGTCGGCCATGCCGGGATGCCGAGCGCGCGCGGCGTCACCGATTGCCAGACGTCGATGAACGGATGCCCGAGCACGAGCGCGTGCCGCGCGTGGCCCGATCGACCGACCGACTCGGCGATGCGCGACTCCTTCGAGCCCGGCACCAGGTGGTCGACGAGGACGCCGACCCGTCGTCCGGGGCCCGGCCGGAACTCGTCCAGGAACGCCGGGAGCCGGTCGACGCCGTCCAGCAGCTCGACGACGACGCCCTCGACCCGCAGGTCGTCGCCCCAGACCTTCTCGACCAGCTCGGCGTCGTGCCGGCCCTCCACCAGGATCCGGCTGCCGCGCGCGACGCGGGCCGGCGTCGCCGCGACGGCGCGCGAGCCGGACGCGGTGCGCGCGGGGCCCTTCGGCGCGGCGACCGGCAGCACCGGGCGGACCTCCCGCCCGTCGACGAGGAAGCCGGTGCCGATCGGGAACACGCGGACTCGGCCGAGCCGGTCCTCCAGGTGCAGCCCGCTCTTGTCCCAGGACACCACCGCGCCGACCCAGCCGTCGACCGCGGTCTCCAGCACCAGACCGAGCTCGACGGTCGCCTCCGGCACGACCGGACGGCCGGCGCGCCGCCAGTCGCCCGCGAGCACGTCCGATCCGTAGCGATCCTCCTGCTGCACGCCGGGAGGCTATCAGCGCGGCGCGCCGGCTCAGCCCACCGAGGCGGGCGGCGCGAGGCTCGCGTCGAGCGCGGCGCCCTGCGCCCCGAGCGCCTCGAGCTGCGCGCGGAGCTCGTCGTAGCGGGCGATCTCGGCCTGGATCGCCTCCCGCTCGGCCTGGAGGGCGTCCGAGCGCGCCACCAGGTCCGCACGCGCCGCGGCGAACGCGGCCTGGGAGTCGAAACCGCCCGGCGTCTGCGCCCGCACGTTGAAGTCGACGATGTCGGCGTCCAGCCGTGCGAGCGACTCGTCGTAGACCGCGGTGCGCGCCTCCACCTCCGCCCGGATCGCCTCGAGCTCGCCCTGCAGCGCGTCGACCCGCGCCGCGAGCTCGTCGAACACCGCGCGGTAGCCCTCGTGCATCCCGACGATCGCGGCGCGGTCCGCGAAGAACCCGGCGTAGTGCGCCTCGAGCTCCGCCGGCAGCTCGCGCACCTCGGTGCCGAGGATCGAGTGCAGCTCGTTCGCGAACTGCGCGTCGGTTACCTCCTGGTACACCGCCATGCGCTCGGCGAGCCCCGGGTCCGTCGCGGCGAGCTCCTGGTAGGCCGCGAGCAGCACCGGCGTGAGCGCGGCCCGCTCGGCGTCGCCCAGCCTGGACCAGACGGCGTGCAGCAGCTCGTGCGCGGCGGACACCTCGACGACGCCGGCGAGCCGCTCGTCGGTCACCTCGAAGAGGTGGATGCGGTCGCGGATCAGGAAGCCGTCGTCCGTCGAGACATGGCAGCCGAGCACGTGCGCGCCCTCGGCGACGCCGACGCCGGCGCAGTCCGCGGCGAAGCCCTGCGTCGCGTCGAGCGTCGGCGCGGTCGCGAGGAACACGCGCTCCGCCGCAGGGGTCATCGTCGTCGCCTCGACGATCGCGGTGATCCGCGGCTCGGGCCGGAAGGACGCCGCGGAGATCCAGTCGGCGATGGACTGGCGCGCGTTCCAGGCGAGCCATCCGGCCACGGCGAGCACGACGACCAGCACGACGGCGATGAGCCCGCCGACGAGCCTCCCGCGCCGACGCGGCGAGGGCGGGTCGGGGAGGCGCACCGGGTCATTCTCCCCGGTGCCGCCGTGTGCGCGCCTCCCGACTCGGGAGAGGTCGCCGACCCCGCCCCGGCGGAGGTCTGCGAGGTCCGCCGCCGCACCGGCGTTCGGACTATTGTGAGGCGCGTGGGCGTTCGCGGGGGCTGGGCGGTGCCGAGGGCCCTGATCGCGGGCGCGGTCGCGGCGGCGCTGCTCGCCGGCTGCGCCGCGACGCCGGACGACGCCTCGAACCCGGTGCCGGCCTCGCAGGCCAACCCCGGCTTGGGGGACTCGGACGGGGTCGCGCTCGGCGATCGTCCCGGAGTTGGCTTCCCCCCGGATTACGACGCGAAGCCCGCCTGGACCGTCTTCCCCTGGAGCATGCAGTCGATCTTCGGCCTGCCCGACGGCAAGGCCTCGTCGATCGACCCCGAGCCGACCTGCTTCAAGCGCGCCAAGGACAACGGGCTCAACTGCACGACGTGGTGGCAGGTCGCGAGCGGGCTGGAGGCCGAGGGCCTCGTGCGCCGCTGGGCGTCCTGGTATCAGGGCAGGGCCCCCGAATGGAAGTTCATGGGCGAGGAGACCCGCTCGGACGGCACCGGGCACATGTGGTTCTCGCTCGAGGCCCGCAGCACCTGGGTGCAGTTCTTCTGGGTCGAGCGCGACGGCAAGGGCTGGGTCGTCTTCCACGGCGAGTCGACCCACCGCATCTCGGCGGGGCAGGACGTGCCGGGCCCGGAGGAGGACCTCGCCGAGACCGATGCGGCGCTCATCGCGCCCGACCCGGCGACCGTCCTCGAGGATCTGCTGCCGCCGACCGACCCCGGCGCGCAGCTCGCCTGGGACCCGGTCATCCCGCCGCTCATGCGCGACACCGAGCATCCGGGCAGCTGCGACCGCGCGGCCGACGGCGGGCGACGGTGCTATTACGTCGTGCCGCTCTCGGCCGATGAGATGGCCTCCCGGTGGTGGCTCTACCAGCTGCAGCTCGGCTTCAACGGCTGGCAGAAGGTCTCGGAATCGCCGTACGTCATCGACGACGTGGTCAAGTACGAGAAGTGGTCGCATCCGAACTGGGATCTCACCCTGCGCCTGTTCCAGGAGGACGACGGCAGCTATCTGCTGTCGGCGTTCGGACGCACCTCGAGCTGAGGCCGCCGCCGCGCCCCGCTCCGCGGAGCAGGACGCCGCGGCCCTCCGACTACGCTGGAGCGCCGTGGCCCCCACCGGATTCGACCTGTTCTCCGATCGCTCGGTCGTCGCGATGCGCGTCGACGGCGTCCTGAAGGACCTCGCCGCGACGGTGACGGGCGAGGAGGTCGTCGAGCCGGTCGGGATCGACTCGCCGGACGGCCTCGCGATCCTCCGCCACTCGACCGCGCACGTGCTCGCCCAGGCCGTGCAGACGGTGAACCCGGAGGCCCGGCTCGGCATCGGCCCGCCGATCGAGGACGGCTTCTACTACGACTTCCGGATCGACGAGCCGCTCACGCCGGAGGACCTGAAGACGATCTCGAAGGAGATGGAGCGCATCCAGCGCGCCGGGCAGCGGTTCGTCCGCCGGGTCGTCACCGAGGACGAGGCGAGGGCCGAGCTGGCCGCCGAGCCGTTCAAGCTCGAGCTGATCGGCCTGAAGGGTGCCGCCGCCGACGGCAGGGACGGCGAGGGCGTCGAGGTCGGCGCCGGCGAGCTGACCATCTACGACAACGTCGACCCGCGCACCGGCGACACCGTCTGGAAGGACCTCTGCCGCGGCCCGCACCTGCCGAGCACCCGGATGATCGGCAACGGCTGGGCGCTGCAGCGCGTCGCCGGCGCGTACTGGCGGGGGAGCGAGCGCAACCCGCAGCTGCAGCGCGTCTACGGCACCGCCTGGCCGTCGAAGGACGAGCTGCGCGCCTACCAGGAGCGCCTCGAGGAGGCGGCGAAGCGCGACCACCGGCGCCTCGGCCGCGAGCTCGACCTGTTCTCCTTCCCGGAGGAGATCGGCTCGGGCCTCTCGGTCTGGCACCCGAAGGGCGGCATCATCCGGCACGAGATGGAGTCGCACGCGCGACGACGGCACCTCGCCGAGGGCTACAGCGTCGTCTACACGCCGCACATCTCGAAGGCCGACCTGTTCGCGACCTCCGGCCACCTCTCGACCTACGCCGACGGCATGTGGCCGCCGCTGCGCATGGACGAGGAGCGCGACGCGGACGGCGCGGTGACGAAGGCCGGCGTCGACTACTACCTGAAGCCGATGAACTGCCCGATGCACATCCTGATCTACCGGGAGCGCCCGCGCAGCTACCGCGACCTGCCGCTGCGCCTGACCGAGAACGGCACGGTCTACCGCAACGAGCTCTCCGGCGCGCTGCACGGCCTCACCCGCGTCCGCGGCTTCACCCAGGACGACGCGCACCTGTTCGTCACCCCGGAGCAGCTGGAGGAGGAGGTCGCGAAGGTCCTCGAGTTCGTGCTCTCGCTGCTGCGGGACTTCGGCCTGACCGACTTCGAGCTCGAGCTGTCCATGCGCGACGACGAGAAGTCGAAGTGGATCGGCTCCGAGGCCTACTGGGCGTCCTCGACGGACGCATTGCGGAAGGTCGCGCTCGCCTCGGGCCTCAAGCTGACCGAGGTCCCCGGCGAGGCGGCGTTCTACGGGCCGAAGATCGACCTCAAGGTGCGCGACGCGCTCGGCCGCACCTGGCAGCTCTCCACCGTCCAGGTCGACCCGAACCTGCCGGAGCGCTTCGGCCTGGAGTACACCGCGGCCGACGGCAGCAAGCAGCGGCCGATCATGATCCACCGCGCACTGATGGGCTCGATCGAGCGGTTCTTCGCGATCCTGCTCGAGCACTACGCCGGGGCGTTCCCGGTGTGGCTGGCGCCGGTGCAGGCGGTCGGCGTGCCGATCGCCGACCACCACGTGCCCTACCTCGAGAGCGTGTTCGACCGGCTCCGCGCGACCGGCGTGCGCGCCGAGGTGGACGCGTCGGACGAGCGGATGCAGAAGAAGATCCGGGCCGCGTCCCTGCAGAAGGTCCCGTACACGATCATCGCCGGCGACCAGGACGAGGCGGCCGGGACGGTGAGCTTCCGGCTCCGCGACGGCTCGCAGGACAACGGCGTGCCGGTCGAGGAGGCGATCGCGCGGATCACCGCGGCGATCGAGGCGAAGGCGCAGGTCTGAGATGGCCTTCGTCGGCGACATCCCCGCGGACTACGACGGCGCCGAGTACCCGGACGCGGAGCCGTCGTCGCGGTTCGCCGCGGTGCCGGACGGCTTCGAGCGGCTGTGGACCCCGCACCGGATCAGCTACATCCAGGACGGGCAGATGCCGGCGACGGACGAGTGCCCGTTCTGCCTCGCACCGGGGATGCCCGACCAGGACGCGCTGATCGTCGCCCGCGGCCGGCTCGCCTACGTGCTGCTGAACCTGTTCCCCTACAACTCCGGCCATCTGCTGGTGTGCCCCTACCGCCACGTCGCGACCTACGACCTCGCGACCGCGGAGGAGGTCCAGGAGATCGGCGAGCTGACGCAGACCGCGATGCGGGTGCTGGAGGCGACGGCCGGGCCGCACGGCTTCAACATCGGCATGAACCAGGGGCGGGTCGCCGGTGCCGGCATCGCCGAGCACCTGCACCAGCACATCGTGCCGCGGTGGGCGCTCGACGCGAACTTCTTCCCGATCATCGCGCGCACCAAGCCGCTGCCGCGGCTGCTCGGCGAGGTGCGCGACGAGCTCGCCGCCGCCTGGCCTGTTACCGAGGGTTGAGGAGGCCGCCGAGCCGCCTCGGAACCGCAAGTAGAATCGACGGATCATGACTGAGAACGAGATCGGCACCAGCCGCGTCAAGCGCGGCCTCGCGGAGATGCTCAAGGGCGGCGTCATCATGGACGTCGTCACCGCGGACCAGGCCCGCATCGCGGAGGACGCCGGCGCCGTCGCGGTGATGGCGCTCGAGCGGGTGCCGGCGGACATCCGGGCCCAGGGCGGCGTCGCCCGGATGAGCGACCCGGACCTCATCGACGAGATCATCGCCTCCGTCTCGATCCCGGTCATGGCGAAGGCCCGCATCGGCCACTTCGTCGAGGCGCAGGTGCTGCAGTCGCTCGGCGTGGACTACATCGACGAGTCCGAGGTGCTCTCGCCGGCCGACTACGCCAACCACATCGACAAGTGGCCGTTCACCGTCCCGTTCGTGTGCGGCGCGACGAACCTCGGCGAGGCGCTGCGGCGCATCACCGAGGGCGCCGCGATGATCCGCTCGAAGGGCGAGGCCGGCACCGGCGACGTCTCCGAGGCGACCAGGCACATCCGGCAGATCAGGGGCGAGATCAACGCGCTGCGCGCGAAGACGAAGGACGAGCTCTACGTCGCCGCGAAGGAGCTCCAGGCGCCGTACGAGCTCGTCGCGGAGGTCGCGACCACGGGGCAGCTGCCCGTCGTGCTCTTCGTCGCGGGCGGCGTCGCGACGCCCGCCGACGCGGCGATGATGATGCAGCTCGGCGCCGACGGCGTGTTCGTCGGCTCCGGCATCTTCAAGTCCGGCAACCCGGCCGCCCGCGCCGCGGCGATCGTCAAGGCGACGACGTTCTTCGACGACCCGGCGGTCGTCGCCGAGGTCTCGCGCGGCCTCGGCGAGGCGATGGTCGGCATCAACGTCGCCGACCTCGCGGCGCCGCACCGGCTCGCCGAGCGCGGCTGGTGACCCCGGGGCGGCGCTGCGCGCCTCCTCGATCCGCCGCCGTCGCCTGAGCGGCGCGGCAGGCGCGTCCCGAGACCGGAGCCCGAATGGACCTCACCGTCGGCGTCCTCGCCCTGCAGGGCGACGTGCGCGAGCACCGCGCGGTGCTCGCCTCACTCGGCGCCGACGTCGTGCCCGTCCGCCGGCCGGCGGAGCTCGAACGCGTCGCCGGGCTCGTGATCCCGGGCGGCGAGTCGAGCGTGATGGACAAGCTGGTGCGCGGCTTCGGCCTGCAGCAGGCGCTGCGCGAGCGGATCGCCGCCGGGATGCCGGTCTACGGCACCTGCGCCGGCCTCATCATGCTCGCCGACGCGGTGATCGACGCGATCGAGGGCCAGGAGTCGCTCGGCGGCCTCGACATCGCCGTGCGCCGGAACGCGTTCGGCGGCCAGCTGGAGTCCTTCGAGACCGAGCTCGACGTCCCGCGGCTCGGCGCGCCGCCCGTGCACGCCGTCTTCATCCGCGCCCCGGTCGTCGAGCGGGTCGGCCCGCGGGCCGAGGTGCTCGCGGCGCTGCCCGACGGCCGGGTGGTCGCCGTCGAGCAGGGCCCGCTGCTCGGCACGTCCTTCCATCCCGAGATGAACGGCGAGACCCGCTTCCACGAGCGGTTCCTGGACCGGGTGCGCACCGCGGTCCGCTGAGCGCTCGATCGGGCCAAGTAGCATCGGGCCCGTGAGCCACTTCGAGGTCCCCGAGCCGGCCGGCGACGAGCACTCGCCGCGCCACGCCTACGAGCACGCGATCGCCGCCGCGGGCGACCGCGTCCGCATCGAGCGCGACTCGCTCGGCGAGCTCGCCGTGCCGGCGGACGCGTACTGGGGGATCCACACCGCCCGCGCGATGATCAACTTCCCGATCACGCGCCGGGCGATCTACAACTACCCGGACCTGATCATCGCGTTCGCGAGCGTGAAGCTCGCCGCGGCGCGCGCGAACCAGCGGCTCGGGCAGCTTGCCGTCGAGAAGGCCGACGCGATCGAGCAGGCCTGCCGCGAGATCATCGACGGCGAGCTGCACGGCGAGTTCCGCGTCGGGGTGATCCAGGGCGGCGCCGGCACCTCGACGAACATGAACGCGAACGAGGTGATCGCCAACCGCGGGCTCGAGCTGCTCGGCCACGAGAAGGGCGAGTACCGCCACCTGAACCCGATCGACGACGTCAACCGCAGCCAGTCGACGAACGACACCTACCCGACCTCGATCAAGTTCGCGATGGGCCTCGGCCTGGTGCGGCTGGTCGGCGAGTACCGGGCGCTCGCGGACGCCTTCCGGGCGAAGGGCGCCGAGTTCGCGCAAGTGCTGAAGATCGGGCGCACCCAGCTGCAGGACGCCGTGCCGATGACCGTCGGCCAGGAGCTCGCGGGCTGGGCCCACACGCTCGACGACGACCGCGCCGCGCTGCAGTCGGTGCTCCCGGTGCTCGGGGAGACGAACCTCGGCGCCACCGCGATCGGCACCGGCATCACCGCGGACCCCCGCTACGCCGCCGCGATCCGAGAGGAGCTCGACCGGCTCGCGCCGTTCGACATCACGACCGCGCCCGACCTCATCGAGGCGACCAGCGACGCGGGCTCGTTCATGACGCTGTCCGGGGCGCTGAAGCGCGCGGCGGTCAAGCTGTCCAAGATCTGCAACGACCTGCGGCTGCTCTCCAGCGGGCCGCAGGCCGGGCTCGGCGAGCTCCGCCTGCCGGCGCGGCAGGCGGGATCGTCGATCATGCCGGGGAAGGTGAACCCGGTCATCCCGGAGGTCGTCAACCAGGTCGCGTTCGTCGTGATCGGCGCCGACGCGACCGTGACGGCCGCCGCCGAGGGCGGACAGCTCCAGCTCAACGCCTTCGAGCCGGTCATCGCGAACTCGCTGCTGCAGAGCCTCGCCTGGATGGCGAACGCCTGCTTCACGCTGCGCGTCAACTGCGTGGAGGGCATCACGGTGGACCGGGCGCGACTGCGCGCCATGGTCGACGCGAGCGTCGGCGTGGTGACCGCGCTCACCCCGTACATCGGCTACCAGGCGGCCGCGGAGCTCGCACACGAGGCGCTGACCTCCGGCAGCTCGATCCGCCGTCTGGTCGTCGATCGCGGCCTGCTGCCCGAGGACCTCGTCGACCGGGTGCTCGCCCCCGAGCGGCTGAGCGGCCTGGTGCCCCCGACCACGCCGGTCCCGGTGCTCTCCCCGGAGGACCTAGGCTCGACCGGGTGAGCGCGCGGCCGGGGACCATGACGTTCCTGGGCCTCGTCCTCGCGGCGCTGACGATGTCGATCGTCATGCGCTCGACGCTGGTCGCCGTCGCGCCGATCAGCGACGTGCTCGGCGCCGACCTCGGCCTCGACGCCGGCGGCATCGGGCTGCTGATGACCATCCCCGTGCTCAGCTTCGGGCTGCTCAGCGGCGCCGCGAGCCTGGTGATCGCCCGCATCGGCCCGAACCTCGCGATGACCGTGATGCTGTTCGGGGTGGCGCTCGGCGTCATCGTGCGCTCGGCCGGAGGCGCCGGCGCGGCGTTCGCCGGCACCGCGCTGCTCGGCGCCGCGATCACGGTCGGCAACGTGCTGCTGCCCGTCCTGGTCCGGCGCGACGCGCCGCCCGAGCGGGCCGGTATCGTCACCGGCGTGTTCGTCGCCGGGGCGAACCTCGCGAGCCTCGTCGCGACGGTCGCGACCGTCCCGCTCGTCGACGCGGTCGGGTGGCGGATCGCGCTCGGGCTCTGGGCGGTGGTCGCGCTCGGCTCGCTCGCCGTCTGGATCGGCATCATCGGACCCGGCCCAGCGTTCCGTCGGCGATCGAGCCCGACGGCGGCGGCCGACGAGCCGACCCCGGCGCCGAGCGCGGAGCGCACCTGGGGCAGCCTCACGGCGATCTGCCTGCTCGTCGGCTTCGGCGCGCAGGCGTTCGCCTACTACGGCGTGACGACCTGGCTCCCGGCGATCCTCGCCGACCGGCTGGGGGTCGGCCCTGGGGAGGCCGGCGGGGTCGCCGGCCTGTTCCAGATCTTCGGCGTCGTCGGCGCGCTCGGCATCCCGCTGATCGCGTCGCGCCTCAACGCGGCCGCGGCGGTGGGCGCGATCTGGGCCTGCTGGCTCGCGGTGCCGCTCGGCCTGCTGCTGATGCCGGAGGGCTGGGCCGTCTGGATGGCGCTCGGCGGCATCGGGCAGGGCGGCGGGATCACCATCGTGCTCACCCTGGTCGCGCAGGTCGGGCGCAGCCAGCGGCACGTGCGCCGCCTGTCGGCGCTCGTGCAGGGCGGCGGCTACGTGATCGCCGCAACCGGGAGCTTCGTGCTCGGCGCCGCCTTCCAGGCCAGCGGCGGCTGGACCCTGCCGCTGTGGATCGTGCTCATGGTGGTCAACGCGTTCGGGGTGCTCGTCGGGCTCACCGCGCTGCGCGCTCGACGCGCCGGCGCTGCGGCGGCGCCCGGATAGAATCGGGGACCATGTCCGGTCATTCCAAGTGGGCGACGACCAAGCACAAGAAGGCGGTCATCGACGCCCGGCGCGCCAAGTCGTTCGCGAAGCTCATCAAGAACATCGAGGTCGCGGCGAAGCTCGGCGGCGCGGACCTGGGCGGCAACCCGACGCTCTACGATGCGGTCCAGAAAGCGAAGAAGACCTCCGTCCCGAACGACAACATCGACCGCGCGATCAAGCGCGGCGCCGGCATCGGCGGCGACGCGGTCGAGTACACCTCGATCATGTACGAGGCGTACGGGCCGAACGGGGTCGCCCTCATGATCGAGTGCCTCACCGACAACAAGAACCGCGCCGCCGCGGAGGTGCGCACCGCGCTCAGCCGCAACGGCGGCACGCTCGCCGACCCGGGCTCGGTCGCCTACAACTTCACCCGGAAGGGCGTCATCTCGATCGAGGCCGTCGACGGCGTCGACGAGGACGCGATCCTCGAGGCCGTCATGGACGCCGGGGTCGAGGACGTCAAGGACCACGGCGTGGGCTTCGAGGTCATCACCGAGCCGGCGCAGCTGGTGACGGCGCGCGAGGCGCTGCAGGCGGCCGGGATCGACTACGACTCCGCGGAGGTCGAGTTCGTCGCGAACCTCGAGATCGAGGTCGACCTCGAGACCGCGCGGAAGGTCGAGCGGCTGATCGACGCGCTCGACGACCTCGACGACGTGCAGAACGTGTTCTCCAACGAGGACGTGCCGGCCGAGGTCCGCGCGCGCCTCGACGAGGAGGACTGAGGGTCGGTGCGACACTGAGCGCGTGCTCGTCCTCGGCATCGACCCCGGTCTGACCCGCTGCGGCTACGGCGTCGTCGACGCGGCGGCCGACCGCAGCGCCCGGCTCGTCGACGTCGGCGTGCTGCGCACCGACCCCGCCGAGCCGGTCGAGCGGCGGCTGACGGCCATCCGCGCGGGGATCGAGGCGCTGCTCGACGCGCACGCCCCCGACGCGGTCGCGGTCGAGCGGGTGTTCTCCCAGCACAACGTCCGCACGGTGATGGGCACCGCGCAGGCCGCGGGCATCGCGATCGAGCGCGCCGCCGCGCGCGGCATCCCGGTCGCGCATCACACCCCGAGCGAGGTGAAGGCCGCCGTCACCGGCTACGGCGACGCCGACAAGCGCCAGGTCGCCGCCATGGTCCAGCGCATCCTCCGGCTGCCCGCCCCGCCGAAGCCGGCCGACGCCGCCGACGCGCTCGCGCTCGCGCTCTGCCACGCCTGGCGCGCGCCGAGCCGTCCCGCTCCGGGGTCGTCGGACGCCCTCACGCCCGCGCAGGCGGCGTGGCGCGAGGCCGAGCGAGCCGCGACAGCCACACCGCGCCGAGCCCGACCACCGCGATGACGGCCGCGATGAGCACGATGTAGCCGGCGACCGACCAGTAGCCGCTCGGCGCGGAGTTCGGGTCGAGGAACGGGTAGGGGTACCAGTAGTCGCGGTGCTGGACGGCGTCCGGCGTGAGCGGCCCGCGGATCAGGGTGTAGCAGGCCCAGACGATCGGGAAGGCGACGACGACCCAGACCGCGCGCCAGCGCAGCGGACGCCGGCCGGGGGCGAGCAGCCAGTCGATGAGCATCCACAGCGGCGCGACCACGTGCAGGATCTCGTTCGACCAGCCCAGCGTCGAGCCCTGGGGGAGCTGGATGCCGCGCAGCAGCAGGTTGTAGACGATCCCGGTGGTGACCATGTAGGTCGTCGCCGAGAGGCGGAGCACGGCGTACCAGCGCGGGTCCTCGCCGTCCCGACGCAGCAGCAGCGCCGCGCCGATCACCAGGGTCACGACGGCGATCAGGTTCGACTCGATGGTGAAGAAGCTGAAGAAGTGGACGATCTGGACGGTCGGGTCCTCGATGCCCGCGACGTCCCGCCAGTAGCGCAGGCTGGTGATCAGCTGGGCGACGACGGCGGCGACCACGGCGGCGGCGACCGCCAGTCGCAGCACGGCGAAGGCGACGCGCATCCCTCTCCCTCCGAGTGCCGACACCACACCGTATCGGTACGGGCGCGGCGTGGCGTTCGAACATACCTACGACTCCGGCTACGCTGGGCGCGTGATCTCGACATTGCGCGGCGTGGTGCTCGCCGTCTCCGGCGGCGGAGCCGTGATCGAGGTCGGCGGCGTCGGCTACGCGGTCGCCGTGACGGCCCAGCACGCCCTCGGGCTCCGACCCGGGGCCGAGGTGCTCGTGCACACCGCGCTCGTCGTGCGCGAGGACGAGCTGAGCCTCTACGGCTTCGCGAGCCGGGACGAGCTCGAGGTCTTCGACCTGCTGCGCGGCGTGACCGGCGTCGGGCCGAAGTCCGCGCTCGGCGTGCTCTCGGCGATGACGCCGGCGCAGGCGGCGGTCGCCGTGGCGGCCGAGGACGACGCGGCGTTCCGGAAGGTCTCCGGCATCGGTCCGAAGACCGCGAAGCTCATCGTTGTGAGCCTCGCCGGCAAGCTGCTCGGCTACGCCGCGCCGGACCAGTCGCCGCGGTCGCGCGTCGGCGGCGCCGTCCGCGCCGAGGCGATCGCGGCGCTCGCCTCGCTCGGCTTCGCCGAGCGCCGCGCCGAGGAGGCGGTCGACGAGGCCGTCGCCGAGCAGCCCGAGGCGCCCGTGCCGACCATCGTCCGGCTCGCGCTCGCCTCGCTCGGCCCCGCGGGAGTGCGATGACGCCGCGGGAGCCGGACGACGGGGAGGCCAGGGCGGTCTCCCCGGGACCGCTGGAGGAGGACCTCGCCTACGAGGGGGCGCTGCGGCCGCGCAGCCTCGCCGAGTTCGTCGGGCAGAGCAAGGTGCGCGGACAGCTGCAGCTGCTCATCGACGCCGCCGGCATGCAGGACCGCACCCCGGAGCACATCCTGCTCGCCGGCCCCCCCGGACTCGGCAAGACGACCCTCGCCATGATCGTCGCGCACGAGACCGCGCGACCGCTGCGGATGTCCAGCGGGCCGGCGATCCAGCACGCCGGCGACCTCGCCGCGCTGCTGTCGAGCCTGGTGCCCGGCGAGGTGCTGTTCGTCGACGAGATCCACCGGATGGCCCGCTCCGCGGAGGAGATGCTCTACCTCGCGATGGAGGACTTCCGCATCGACATCATGGTCGGCAAGGGCGCCGGGGCGACGTCCATCCCGCTCGACCTGGCGCCGTTCACGCTGGTCGGGGCGACGACGCGAGCCGGACTGCTGCCGAACCCGCTGCGCGACCGGTTCGGCTTCACCGCCCACCTGGAGTTCTACGACGACGTCGAGCTCGCCCAGGTGCTGCGGCGCGCCTCCGGCCTGCTCGGGCTCGACTTCGACGGCCCGGCGCTCGCCGAGATCGCCGGGCGCAGCCGCGGCACGCCGCGGATCGCGAACCGACTGCTGCGGCGGGTCCGCGACTACGCGCTCGTCCACTCCTCGGCGTCGGGGATCGACGCGGTGCGCGGCGCGCTCGAGCTCTACGACGTCGACGCGCTCGGCCTCGACCGGCTCGATCGCGCCGTGCTCGGCGCCGTGGTCGAGCGGTTCGCCGGGGGACCGGTGGGCCTCGGCACCCTCTCCGTCTCGGTCGGCGAGGAGGCGGAGACGATCGAGAGCGTCGTCGAGCCGTTCCTGGTCCGGGTCGGGCTGCTCGCGCGCACGCCGCGAGGACGGATCGCGACGGCCGCCGCCTACGCCCATCTCGGCGCCGATCCGGCCGCACGCCCAGGCGCCCCGCAGGATGCGCTGTTCGACGATGGACTATGATCGCTGAGGCCCGTTCCGTATCGTCGGCGCACGCAGGCACCGAAAGGCACCCAATGACTCTCCTCCGTCGCGGAGTCGCCGCGATCGTCCTCGCCGGCTCGGCGCTCCTGCTCACCGCGTGCTCGGCACTGACGCCGACCACGCAGCAGCCCGCCCCCGGGGAGACCACCGCCCCCGCCGCCGGCGACGGCGGCCTGTTCGGCGGCAGCTGGATGACCTGGGTGCTCGTCGCCCTGCTGGTCGTCATGGTGTTCTTCATGTGGCGCAGCTCGCGCAAGCGCAAGGCCGACGCGCAGCGCCTGCAGTCGACCATGGTGCCGGGCGTCCAGGTCATGACGAGCTTCGGCCTCTACGGCAAGCTGGTCTCGGTCGACGAGCTCGGGGGGACCGCGGAGCTCGAGGTCAGCCCGGGGAACGTCGTCAAGGTCCACCGCCAGACGCTCGTGAAGGTCGTCGACCCCGCGGCCGCCACGATCTCCGGCGACGCGCCGCGCTCGGTCGAGGAGGCCATGGAGATCGCCGAGCGCGAGCAGCAGGCCCGTGAGGGCTCGGTCGGCGGCCCGCTGGACGGCGCCGAGGACGACCTCGACGAGCCGCGCTACGGCGAGCGGATCCACAAGGAGCAGCCGTCCGCCGAGGACGGCGACGAGGGCGACGCGCCCAAGAAGTCCTGATGGCCCGCAGCGCCCCGGTGCGCGCCGCGACCCGGTCGCTGGTCTGGCTCGCCGTCATCACCGCCGTGCTGTTCGGCGTGCTCGGCGCGGGCGTGCTCTGGGGCGGCGCCTCCTGGATGCCGAAGCTCGCGCTCGACCTGCAGGGCGGCACCCAGCTCATCCTCACCCCGCAGCTCGCCGAGGGCCAGACGGTCACGCAGCAGCAGCTCGACCAGGCGGTCGCGATCATCCGGCAGCGCGTCGACTCCGCCGGCGTCTCCGAGGCCGAGGTCACCAGCCAGGGTGGGACGAACGTCGTCGTCGCGATCCCCGGCACGCCGAGCGACGACACCCTCGCCCGCGTGCAGGCCGCCGCGAAGCTCGACTTCCGGCCGGTGCTCTGCACGATCGACACGCAGCTGCACTGCGACGCCCCGCAGGGCGTCGTCGACGCGGTGAACGCCGCGATGCCTGCGGACGCCGGCTCCTCCGACACCCCGCCGACGCCGACCACGCCGCTCTCGAGCCAGCCGCTCGTCGCGCCGGACCCGGGCAACCCGAGCGACCTCAACCAGATCACCCCGCAGCTCTACTGGGACTTCCTGTTCTTCGACTGCAGCGCGCTGAACGACCCGGCCACGGCGACCGCGCCGACCGACCAGCCGTTCCTGTCCTGCGACGAGCAGACCGGCGAGCGCTTCATCCTCGGCCCCGTCGAGGTGTCCGGGGAGCGCATCGCCGACGCCTCGGCCGGCCTGGTCCCCGGCCAGAACGGCTCCTCGACGAACGAATGGGCCGTCTTCATCAACTTCGACGAGCAGGGCACGACCGAGTTCGCGAACGTCACGCAGCGGCTCATCAGCTTCCCGAAGACCTCGCCGCAGAACCGCTTCGCGATGGTGCTCGACGGCTGGGTCATCTCGGCGCCGACCACGAACGTGGAGATCTCCAACGGCCGGCCGATGATCTCCGGCAACTTCACCCAGGCCTCGGCGAAGACCCTGGCCGACCAGTTGAAGAACGGCTCGCTGCCGATCAGCTTCGCCCTGCAGTCGAGCGAGGCGCTCTCGGCGACGCTCGGCTCGGAGCAGCTGTCGATCGGCCTGCTCGCCGGCCTGATCGGCCTGGTGCTGGTGCTCGTCTACTCGCTGTTCCAGTACCGGCTGCTTGGCCTGGTGACGATCGCGTCGCTGATCATCATGGGCGTGCTGACCTACGTCGTCATCGCGCTGATGTCCTGGCGGCAGGGCTACAGCCTGTCGCTCGCCGGCATCGCGGGCCTCATCGTCTCCATCGGCTTCACGGCCGACTCCTTCATCGTCTACTTCGAGCGCATCCGGGACGAGCTGCGCGACGGACGGACGCTGCCCGGCGCGGTCTCGGCGGGCTGGAAGCGGGCGCTGCGCACGATCCTCAGCGCGAAGTTCATCAACCTGCTCTCCGCGGTCGTGCTCTACGTGCTCGCCGTCGGGAACATCCGCGGCTTCGCGTTCACCCTGGGCCTCACGACCGTCCTCGACGTCCTCATCGTGCTGCTCTTCACCCATCCGGTGCTGCAGCTGATGGCCGAGAACCGCTTCTTCGCGAGCGGGCACCCGCTCAGCGGCCTCGACCCGGAGGCGCTCGGCGCCGTCTACCGAGGCCGGGCCGAGTTCCGGTTCAGCGCCGAGAAGCGGCGAGCCGGTGCGAGCCGGGAGGCGGCGAAGCGGCAGACGATCGCCGAGCGGAAGGCCGCGGACCTCGCTCGCACGGGCGCCGGCGGCAAGGGCGCAGGAGAGGCGGACGACTGATGGCCGGCGCATCGCGACTCACCCGCTTCGGGAACGACCTCTACACCGGGGCGAAGTCCTTCGACTTCGTCGGCCGGCGCTGGTGGTGGTACGGGATCGCCGGCGTCCTCCTGCTCATCGCGATCCTGGTGCCGCTCATCCGCGGCTACGTCCCGCTCGGCATCGAGTTCACCGGCGGGTCCCAGTTCAAGGTCTCCGCCGTCGCCGACACCTCGCAGCGCCTCGCGGAGGACGCGGTGCACGGCGTCGTGCCGGACGCCGCGGCGCACGTGACGGTGGTCGGCACCGACACGAAGTCCATCCAGGTGCAGACCGAGCTGGTGACCCCGGAGCAGAGCAACGCCATCCAGAAGGCGCTCGCCCAGGCCTACGGCGTGCCCGTCGACCAGGTCTCCGCGACCTACATCAGCGGCAGCTGGGGGCAGGACATCTCCCGTCAGGGCATCATCGCGCTCATCGTGTTCGTCGCGCTCGCCGCGATCTTCATGGCGATCTACTTCCGCACCTGGAAGATGTCCGTCGCCGCGATCGTCTCGCTCATCCACGACCTCGTGATCACGGTCGGCGTGTACGCCGTGTTCGGCTTCGAGATCACGCCGTCCGCGGTCATCGGCTTCCTCACCATCCTCGGCTACTCGCTCTACGACACCGTCGTCGTCTTCGACAAGGTGCGCGAGAACACCAAGGAGGACGGGGAGGACTCCGTCCGCACCTTCCCGGAGTCCGTCAACCTCGCGGTCAACCAGACGCTGGTGCGCTCCATCAACACCGGCGTCGTCGCGGTGCTCCCGGTCGCGTCGATCCTCTGGATCGGCGCCGTCGCGCTCGGCGCCGGCACGCTGCGGGACATCGCGCTCGCGCTGTTCATCGGCATCATCGTCGGCACCTACTCGACGATCTTCATCGCGGCGCCGCTGTACTCGCAGATGCGCGAGGGCGAGCCGAGGATCCGCAAGCACACCGAGCGGGTGCTCGCGCTCCGGGCGAAGGCGCAGCGGGAGCCGGCCGGCACCGCCGTAGAATAGAGCCCCTGGGCGCAGGCGGCTCCGCCGCCGTCCCGGGCAGCGCATGGCCGGGAGGCGACATGACGGAGACCGCGAACGCGTCGCTGCTCTCCCGGCTGCCCCGGATCTTCTCCCGGGCGCCGCAGCACACCGCCGCGGTCGACCGGCTGCTGCGCACCGTCAAGCATCACCACCCGAAGGGCGACGTCGCGCTCGTCGACCGGGCCTACCGCACCGCGGAGCGGGCGCACCGCGGGCAGCAGCGGCGCAGCGGCGAGCCGTACATCACGCACCCGGTCGCGGTCACCCAGATCCTCGCCGACCTCGGCCTCGGACCGAAGACGCTCGCAGCGGCGCTGCTGCACGACACGGTCGAGGACACCGACTACTCGCTCGAGGAGCTGCGCGCGGAGTACGGCGACGAGATCGCGATGCTCGTCGACGGCGTCACGAAGCTGGACAAGGTCAAGTACGGCGACTCGGCGCAGGCGGAGACCGTCCGGAAGATGATCGTGGCGATGTCCAAGGACATCCGGGTGCTCGTCATCAAGCTCGCCGACCGGCTGCACAACGCCCGCACCTGGGGGTTCGTGCCGGCGGAGTCGGCGACCCGCAAGGCGAAGGAGACGCTGGAGATCTACGCGCCGCTCGCCCACCGGCTCGGCATGCAGACGGTCAAGGTCGAGCTCGAGGACCTCTCCTTCTCGGTGCTGCACCCGAAGCTCTACGTCGAGATCGAGAACCTGGTGCGCCAGCGCGACCCGCAGCGCGAGGAGTACGTGCAGCGGGTCATCGACGCGGTGCGCGACGACCTGCGGGTCGAGCGCATCAAGGGCGAGGTGCAGGGCCGGCCGAAGCAGTACTACTCGATCTATCAGAAGATGGTCGTCCGCGGCCGCGAGTTCGACGAGATCTACGACCTCACCGGCATCCGGGTGCTGGTGCCGAGCGTCCGCGACTGCTACGCGGTGCTCGGCGCGATCCACGCGCGCTGGACGCCGATCCCCGGCCGGTTCAAGGACTACATCGCGACGCCGAAGTTCAACCTCTACCAGTCGCTGCACACCACCGTGATCGGCCCGGAGGGCCGCGCGGTCGAGATCCAGATCCGCACCCAGGAGATGCACCAGCGCGCCGAGTACGGCGTCGCGGCGCACTGGATGTACAAGGAGCGGATGGCCGGCGGCAAGGGCCAGGAGCGGCCGCTGGACTCCGAGATGGCCTGGATCGCGCGAATCGCCGACTGGTCGGAGGACACCAGCGACCCGACCGAGTGGCTGGAGGGCCTGCGCTTCGAGATCGGCGCGAAGGACGTCTACGTGTTCACCCCGCAGGGCAAGGTGATCGGCCTGCCGAGCGGCGCGACCCCGGTCGACTTCGCCTACGCGGTGCACACCGAGGTCGGGCATCGGACGATGGGCGCGAAGGTGAACGGGCGGCTCGTCCCGCTGAACTCGAAGCTCGCCTCCGGCGACACCGTCGAGGTGCTCACCTCGAAGAACCCGGACGCCGGCCCGAGCCAGGACTGGATGGGCTTCGTCGCCTCGACCCGCGCCCGGAGCAAGATCCGCACCTGGTTCACGAAGGAGCGCCGCGAGGAGGCGATCGAGCAGGGCAAGGAGGCGCTCGCGCAGGCGATGCGCAAACGGAACCTGCCGCTGCAGAAGCTCACCACGCAGGACTCGCTGTTCGCCGTCGCCGGGCAGCTGAACCTCACCACCGTCTCCGGGCTGTACGCCGCGATCGGCGAGGGGCACGTCTCGTCGCAGTCGGTCATCGAGAAGCTGCTCGCCGGCGTCACGGAGGCCGCCGAGCACGAGGACGCCGACACCATCACGACGCCGGCGCGGCCGCGGTCCGCCTCGCCGTCGCGGTCCGGGGTGCTCGTGCGCGGGGACGCCGACGTGCTCGTCAAGCTCGCCCGCTGCTGCACCCCGGTGCCGGGCGACGCGATCGTCGGCTTCGTCACCCGCGGCGCCGGCGTCTCGGTGCACCAGGCCGACTGCAAGAACGTCGCGACGCTCATGCAGGAGCCGGAGCGGATGATCGAGGTGTCCTGGGAGTCCCAGGCCAAGGGCGTCTTCCTGGTGCAGATCCAGGTCGAGGCGCTCGACCGCGCCGGCCTGCTCTCGGACATCACCCGGGTGCTCAGCGAGCACCACGTGAACATCCTCTCGGCGAGCGTCTCCACCTCGAACGAGCGGATCGCCTACAGCCGCTACCTGTTCGAGATGGGCGACGCGACGCACCTCGATCGGGTGCTGAACGCGGTGCGCCGCATCGACGCCGTCTACGACGTCTACCGGGTCACCAGCACCTGAGCCGCGCGATCGCCTCCCGGCGCCCGGTCAGCCGACGCCGGGAGCGGAGATCGGCGAGCAGCGCCGGGACGTCCGCCGCGGCCTCGGCCAGCAGCAGGTCGACGGCGGCGCGGTGCCACGGCTCCTGCGGCCCGCAGAGCAGATCGACCGCGTTGCGCAGCGGCGAGGTCACGGGGACGCCGTCGAGCAGCGTCACGTCGTCGAGCCGCAGCCGGGCCTCCCGCGCGAGCACGCCCTCCTCGGCGTGCGGGGCCGCGTGCCCGACCGCGGCCGTGTCCGGGATCAGCACCCGGTAGGGACGTCCCGGGTCGGCGACGGCGCCCCAGACCCAGGCGGCGGTCCGGCCGGCGAGCACGCGTCGCCGGACCGCGATCGCGCGCAGCGATCCGGCGCGCGCGGCGGCGTCGAGCGGCAGGTCGACGGGCCGGAACCCCTCGCCGATCGGGTACAGCTCGCCGTCGAGCACCGCGGACCGCAGCGCGACGGCGGGCAGCTCGGTCTCGTCCAGGATCGGCGGCAGCTGCGGGGGCATGCCGAGAGCATGCCCTGTCGCGGCGGGCCCGCGCAGGCCGGCAGCCCCATCTGTGCAGAACCGCCGCCTGTGGAGGGGCTCAGTCCCGCCGCACCGCCGCGAGCCAGGCCTGCTGCGTCTCGAGCGCCTGCTGCGCCGCCTCGATCGCGCCCCGGTCGCCGGCCTGCTGCGCCGCCTCGAGCTCCGACTGCAGCTTCGCGATCGACTCCTCGAGCTGGCCGGCGAAGCCCTCCGAGCGCTCCGTGCGCGAGGGGTCGGTGCGGTGCCAGTGCTCGTCGTCGAGCTTGCGCACGTGCTGCTCGACCTTGCGCAGCCGGTCCTCGACGGCCTTGACCCGGTCGCGCGGGACGCGGCCCGCGCGCTCCCAGCGGCGCTGGACGTCCGTCAGCAGCTCCCGGGCCTGGCGCCGGTCGGTGATCCGCAGCAGCGCCTCGGCCTCCGTCAGCAGCGCGAGCTTCACCTCGAGGTTCGCGGCGTACTCGGAGTCCTCCTTCGCCGCGACCTCGGCCTTCGCGGCGTACAGCACGTCGCCGGCGGCCTTGAACCGCTCCCAGAGCTGGTCGTCGGCCGACTTCTTGCCGGCCCGTCCGGCCTGCTTCCACTCGTCGATGAGCGCGCGATAGGCGGGGATGCCGTCCGAGCCCCTGGGCGCGAGCGCCTCGGCCTTCGCGATGAGGCCCTCCTTGGCGCTGCGCGCGTCCTTCTGGGTGGCGTCGAGGCGGTGGAAGTAGGAGCGCCGGGCGGCGTCGACCGTGGAGCGCGCGGCGCTGAAGCGCTTCCACAGCGCGTCGGCGACCGACTTCGGCAGCCTCGGGCCGGAGGACTGGTGCTCCTGCCAGCGCTTGAAGAGGGCGTCCATCTCGGCCGAGACGGCGGTCCACTGGACCTTCTCGAGGTCCCGCGCCGCGATCGCCTCGGCGGACTCGACGATGGCCGTGCGCTCGGCAGCCGCGGCCTCGAGCTCGGCGCGGTGCGCCTCCGACTGCTCCTCGACCTTGCCCGCGATCACGCCGCCGAGCGCGTCGACGCGGGCGGCCAGACCCCCGAGGTCTCCGACGGCGTTCGCCGACTCGATCGTCGTGGCCAGGTGCTTCGCCGCCTTCGCGACATCCGCCGCCGGGGCGCCGCCGCGGGCGCGCTGCTCGAGCAGCGTCACCTGCCCCTCGAGCTCGGTGAACTTGCGGACGTAGTAGGCCAGGGCCTCCTCGGGCGAGGCGTCCGGGTACTCGCCGACCTGGCGCTCGCCGTCGCCGACGCGGACGAACACCGCTCCCGTCTCGTCGACGCGACCCCAGTCGGCAGGGGCCCTCGTCGGGTCGCTCGCGGTCAATGTCGCCCCCTCGCTCGTCGTCGCGCTCGTCATGGCCCGTCCAAGCTTACGGGGCGCGACCGCGGGAGGCGGGGCCGTTACTGGATCGTGAAGGCCGTGATCTGCACCGGCTGCGCCGGGGTGCCGTCCTGCCCGCCGTCGGCGGTGCCGCGCGAGGCGACCTGCTCGACGAGCGCGTCGAGGCCGACGGTGACCCGTCCGACGACGGTGTAGCCGCCCGCGGCGTCGCTCGGGATCGTCGAGTCGGCGGTGACGATGAAGAACTGGTGGCCCATCGAGGCGCCGTCCCCGCCGACGCGCGCCATCGCGATCGTGCCGGCCGGGTAGAGGTCATCGGCCGGGGCGTTCTCGATCGGACCGAAGCGGAAGCCGGTCTCGCTCGCGGTCGAGTCGGGGGAGGCGGTGCCGCACTGCAGGACCTGCATCGTCGGATAGGACGTGACCCGCGGGCAGTACCTGCCGAGGTACCAGCCGGTCTGCGCGGCCTGGACGAGGACGGCGGTCGCCTGCGGCGCGAGCGCGCCGTCGAGCTCGACGCCGAGCTGGACGCCGCCGACGGTCATCGACCCGGTCCAGGTGCGGTCCTCGGCGAGCGCGGCGTCCGGCACCTCGGGCTCCTCGACCGCGGCGGTGTCGGTCGGCGCCGGGGTCGCGCTCCCGCTCGGCGCCGGCACCGGGCTGCCAGGACCCCAGGCGGAGTACGACCAGACGCCGAAGATCGCGAGGCCCACGACCAGCGCACCGCCGACGATGCCGATCAGGTTGTCCCGGCGGCGGCGCGCGGTCTGCCGGGCGTGCAGCGCCTGCCGCGCCTCGTAGTCGCGCGCGAGGCGCCGCTGCTCTCGGTCGGCCGGTTGGGGTCGCTTCGCCACGGCTGTCGAGCCTACCGAACGCCGGCCGGGCGTCGGAGGCCGGCCCTAGGCTGGCGGCATGGAGGCAGGCGGGCTGCAGGGCGCCGCGATGGCGCGCGGCGCGACGCCGCTCGCGGTGCGGATGCGCCCGCGGACGCTGGACGAGATCGTCGGCCAGCGCCACCTGCTCGGGCCCGGATCGCCGCTGCGCACCCTCGCGTCCGAGGACTCGGGGGCGAAGGGCGCCGCGTCCGTCATCCTGTGGGGGCCGCCCGGCACCGGCAAGACGACGATCGCGAAGGCGATCGCGGGGGAGTCGGCCCGGAAGTTCGTCGAGCTCTCCGCCGTCACGGCCGGGGTCAAGGACGTCCGAGAGGTGATGGAGCAGGCGCTCGCCGCGCGCGACCTCTACGGCCTGACGACCGTGCTGTTCCTCGACGAGATCCACCGCTTCACCAAGGCGCAGCAGGACGCCCTGCTGCCCGGCGTGGAGAACGGCTGGGTGATCCTCGTCGCGGCGACCACCGAGAACCCGTCGTTCTCCGTCATCTCGCCGCTGCTGTCCCGCTCGCTGCTGCTGACCCTCGAGCCGCTCTCGGACGAGGACCTCGGCGAGCTGCTCGACCGCGCCGTCGCCGACCCGCGCGGCCTCGGCGGGGACGACGAGGCCCGCGAGGCGATCGTCCGGCTCTCCTCCGGCGACGCCCGCCGAGCCCTGACCGCGCTCGAGGCGGCGGCGGCATCGGCCCGCGCGAGCGCGGACGCCGCCGACGCGGGGGAGGCGCCGCCGCTGGTGACCGCCGAGATCGTCGCCACGGCGGTCGACCGCGCCCTGCTGCGCTACGACCGGCAGGGCGACGAGCACTACGACGTGATCTCGGCGTTCATCAAGTCGGTGCGCGGCAGCGACGTCGACGCGGCGCTGCACTACCTCGCCCGGATGATCGAGGCCGGCGAGGATCCGCGGTTCATCGCCAGGCGGATCATCATCCTCGCCGCCGAGGACGTCGGGATGGCCGACCCGCAGGCGCTGCAGATCGCCGTCGCGGCGGCCGAGGCGGTGCAGCTGATCGGGATGCCCGAGGGCCGCATCGTGCTCGCCGAGGCCGTCGTCTACCTCGCGACGGCCCCGAAGTCGAACCGCTCCTACCTCGGGGTCGAGCAGGCGATCGCGGACGTGCGCGCCGGACGGATCGGCCGCGTGCCGACGCACCTGCGGGACGCGCACTACCCGGGCGCGAAGCGCCTCGGCCATGGCAAGGGGTACCAGTACGCGCACGACGCCCCGCACGGCATCGCGCCCCAGCAGTACCTGCCCGACGAGCTCGACGGCGCGCGCTACTACGAGCCGACCGCGATCGGCTTCGAGGCGAGGATCGCCGAGCGGCTCGAGCAGATCCGTAGAATGCTCGGCGACCGGCCGAAGCGGACCGGCCGGAAGGGGACCGGGGCATCATGAGCGAGCAGAAGCCATCGGGGGCCAGCTGGAAGGCCGCCGAGATCATCGGGGTGATCCTCGCCGTGGCCGGCGGGCTGTTCGCGGCGTTCTCGGCCTACGACTCGGTCACGGTCCCGTTCCTGTGGACCGCGGTCGTCCTCTCCGTGCTCGGCATGATCTTCAGCGGCGCGGCGACGTTCCTCGCCCCGCGCGGCGACTTCCGGGCGTTCGCGTTCTACACCGGCTGGGGCCTCATCATCGGCGCCGGCGTGCTGTTCTGGGTGATCTCCTCGCTCATCAACGCCGCCGGCCTGTAGCGCCCGCGACCCCGGCGTCCGTCGGGCGGCTGCTACACTGGATCGGCTCGTTCACCGGATCCCTGCCAGGCAGGACCGCGCGGGCACCGAGCAGGCAACGCTCCCGGCACGTCGGCGTGTGACCGGAACCAGGGCCCTGCGAGGTACGCCAGCGAAGCCCGCGTCCGCGGGCCGCGTCGAAATGCGCACCGCCCGCGCGGTGCGAGGAGCAACGAAGGAGCGAGCGCGTGCCCGCATCGAAGTCCCAGGACCGCCGCAAGGTCCGTCTGTCCCGCGCCCTCGGCGTCGCCCTCACCCCGAAGGCCGCCCGGATCATGGAGCTGCGCCCCTATGCGCCCGGCCAGCACGGCCGGACCCGTCGCAAGACCGACAGCGACTTCGCCGTGCGGCTGCGCGAGAAGCAGCGGCTGCGCGAGCAGTACGGCATCCGCGAGAAGCAGCTGCGGATCCAGTACGAGGAGGCCAAGCGAACCCAGGGCCAGACGGGCGACAACATGGTCGAGCAGCTGGAGATGCGCCTCGACGCGCTCGTGCTGCGCGCCGGCTTCGCCCGCACCACGGCGCAGGCCCGCCAGCTCGTCGTGCACCGGCACATCCTCGTCGACGGCCAGCTCGTCGACCGCCCGTCGTTCCGCGTGAAGCCGGGCCAGCTCATCCACGTGAAGCCCCGCTCCGAGGCGCTCGAGCCGTTCCAGGTCGCGGCCGCCGGCGGACACGCCGACGTGCTGCCGCCGGTCCCCGGCTACCTCGAGGTCGAGCTCGACAAGCTGCAGGCCCGGCTGGTGCGCCGCCCGAAGCGCGCCGAGGTGCCGGTCGTCTGCGACGTGCAGCTCGTCGTCGAGTACTACGCGGCCCGGTAGGTCTCGACGGGCGCCGCGGTGCCGCTCGACCCGCGGGTCCCCGGACACGCGCCGCTCGGGCCGCTCGCTGTCAAGCCCCGTACCCGAACCCCCCGGGCGCCGGTACGCTTGGGGGGTTCGATGTCTCAAGGCAAGGGAATGACGATGGGCTTCTTCAAGGCACTCGGCTGGATCACGCTCGGCACGGCGGTCGGCTTCGTCGTCGCGCATCAGGTCGCGCGCACGGAGCGCGGCCAGCAGTTCTTCGCCGAGGTCGACAAGAAGGCCAAGGAGTTCGGCAACGCCGTCATCGAGGGCTACAAGGCCCGCGAGGCGGAGCTGCGCGCGGCGGTCGCGGAGGCCGAGGAGGTCATCGCGGACCTCGCCAAGCGCGCCAAGAAGTCCTGAGGTGCGCACCGCCGACATCCGCGATCGCTGGCTGACCTTCTTCGGCGAGCGCGGCCATACGGTCGTGCCCTCCGCGTCGCTCGTGAGCGACGACCCGACCGTCATGTTCACCATCGCCGGGATGGTGCCGTTCATCCCGTATCTCACCGGCGTCGTCCCGGCGCCCTTCCCGCGCGCGACCAGCGTGCAGAAGTGCATCCGGACGAACGACATCGAGGAGGTCGGCAAGACCGCCCGGCACGGCACGTTCTTCCAGATGAACGGCAACTTCTCCTTCGGCGACTACTTCAAGGAAGGCGCCATCGAGTACGCCTGGGAGCTGCTGACGACGCCGGAGAGCGGCGGCGGCCTCGGCTTCGCCGAGCGCGACCTGTGGGTGACGGTCTACGAGGACGACGACGAGGCGATCGCGCTCTGGAAGCGGATCGCCGGACTGCCGGATCACCGCATCCAGCGGCTCGGCAAGGCCGACAACTACTGGCACACCGGCAAGCCGGGCCCCGGCGGCCCCTGCTCGGAGATCTACTTCGACCGGGGCCCCGCCTACGGCGTCGACGGCGGCCCCGCGGTCGACGACACCCGGTTCACCGAGATCTGGAACCTCGTCTTCATGCAGTACGCGCTCGACGACGTCCGGTCGAAGACCGACTTCCGCATCGTCGGCGAGCTGCCGCGGAAGAACATCGACACCGGCATGGGCATGGAGCGCGTCGCGTTCATCAAGCAGGGCGTCGAGAACATGTACGAGATCGACCAGGTGCGGCCGGTCCTCGACCGCGCCGTCGAGCTCTCCGGCCGGCCGTACGGCCGCGTGCACGAGGACGACGTGCGCTTCCGGGTGGTCGCCGACCACATCCGATCCGGGCTCATGCTCATGGCCGACGGCGTCGTGCCGGGCAACGAGGGCGGCGGCTACATCCTGCGCCGCCTGCTGCGCCGCTCGATCCGCTCGATGCGGCTGCTCGGCGTCCAGGAGCCGACCTTCCGCGAGCTGTTCGCCGCCTCGCGCGATGCGATGCAGGCCGCCTACCCGGAGGTCGGGACCGAGTACCCGCGGATCGAGCGGCTCGCCCTCGCCGAGGAGGAGGCCTTCCTGCGCACGCTCGGCGCCGGCATCACGATCCTCGACACCGCGATCTCGCGGACCCGATCCTCCGGCGCGGCCCAGCTGCCGAGTGACACCGCGTTCCAGCTGCACGACACCTACGGCTTCCCGATCGACCTCACCGTCGAGATCGCCGAGGAGGCGGGCCTGACGATCGACCGGGCCGGCTTCGACGTGCTCATGAACGAGCAGCGCCAGCGCGCGAAGGCCGACGCGAAGGCGAAGAAGGGCCGTCTCGCCGACGTGTCCGTCTACCGGGACCTGCGCGCGCGGGGCGAGACCGCGTTCCTCGGCTACGAGCAGCTGATCGCGGAGTCGACCGTGCTCGGCATCATCCGGGACGGCGCGCCGGTGTCCTCGGCGAGCGCGGGGGAGACGGTCGAGATCGTGCTCGCCGAGACCTCGCTCTACGCCGAGTCCGGCGGTCAGGACGCGGACGGCGGCGTCATCGTCGGTCCCGGCTACGAGCTCGACGTGCTCGACGTGCAGAAGCCGGTGCCCGGCCTCGTCTCGCACACCGTCCTGGTGCGGGCCGGCGAGGTCGCCGTCGGCGACGCCGCGACCACGATCGTCGACGAGGCCTACCGCCGCGGCGCGAACCGGGCGCACTCGGCCACCCACCTGGTGCATGCGGCGCTGCGCCAGATCCTGGGCCGCGAGGCGCACCAGGCGGGCTCCTACAACAAGGCCGGCTACCTGCGCCTGGACTTCAACTGGTCGCAGGCGCTGTCCCCGCAGACCCGCTCGGAGATCGAGGACGTCGCGAACCGGGCGATCTCCGACGACCTCGAGGTGACGACGCGCATCCTGCCGATCGAGCAGGCGCGCGCCGAGGGCGCGATGGCGCTGTTCGGCGAGAAGTACGGGGACACCGTGCGCGTGGTGCGGATCGGCGGCGACGACTGGTCGCTCGAGCTGTGCGCCGGCACGCACGTCGCCCGCTCCTCGGACGTCGGGCTCATCGACCTGATCGGGGAGTCCTCGGTCGGCTCCTCGGCGCGTCGCGTCGAGGCCCTGGTCGGCGCCGACGCGCTCGCCTCCTTCAAGGCCGAGCGCGAGATCGTCGGCCGGCTGAGCGCCGAGCTGAAGACGCCGCGGGATCAGCTCGTCACCCGGATCGCCTCGCTCGGGGAGCAGCTGCGCGCCGCCGAGAAGCGCATCGCGCAATACGAGTCGAGGGCGCTCGCCGATCGGGTCCCGGCGCTCGTCGCCGCGGCGGCGCCGCTCGGCGGCGTCGCGTTCGTCGGCGAGGACGTCGGCGTCGTCGGCTCCGCCGACGACCTGCGCACGCTCGCGACGAGCGTCCGCGAACGGCTCGCCGGCCAGGCCGCGGTGGTCGCCATCGCCGGCCGCGCCGACGGCAAGCCCGCGGTCATCGTCGCGACCACGCCGGCGGCCCGTGAGACGGGCGCCAGGGCCGGAGCGCTGGCGAAGGCCGCGGCGGCGGCGCTCGGCGGCGGCGGCGGCGGCAAGGACGACCTGGCCCAGGGCGGCGGCTCGGATCCGTCGGCGATCCCGGCGGCGATCGAGGCGATCGCGCGCGAGCTGCGGAGCGCATGAGGCGCGGCATCCGCATCGGGGTCGACGTCGGCACGGTCCGGATCGGCGTCGCCCGCAGCGACCCGCACGGCGTGCTCGCCTCGCCCCTGGAGACCGTCGCCCGCGGGACGGGCGACCTCGACCGCATCGTCGAGCTGGTCCGCGAGCACGAGGCGATCGACGTCTACGTCGGACGGCCGACCGCGCTCTCCGGCCGCGTGACGGCCTCGACCGAGGATGCGATCGCGTTCGCGGGAGCGCTCGCGGCGCGGCTGCCCGGTCTCGTCCGGCTCGTCGACGAGCGGCTGACGACCGTCGCCGCGCACGGCCAGCTCCGGGCATCCGGCCGGGATTCGCGCAGCGGGCGCGCCGTCGTCGACCAGGTGGCCGCGGCTATCATGCTGGAACACGCGCTCGACTCCGAGCGGCACACGGGGAATCGCCCTGGCGCGGATGTCCCCGGCGAGGACCACGGCTAGAGATCCGAGCCGAGAGCAGAGGACGCATGGAGAACGATCGAGGGCTGGACGACCTGTTCGGAGCGCTGGACGACGACGAGCGCCCCGAGTCCGGTTCCGAGTCGTCCCAGTCCTCGCAGTCGGCCGCGGACGCGCTGAACGCGGCGTTCATCGAGGCCGCCACGGCGCCGGTCGAGCCGCTCCCGCCGGCGGAGTCCGTGCCGGAGCCCGTCGGTTCCGAGCCCGAGGACCGGGAGCCCGTGCAGCCCGAGCCGTCCGAGCCGGCGGTCACGGTGCCCGAGCCCCCGACGGCGGAGCCCGTGCCGGCCTTCGTGGTCGCCGAACGGGAGTCCGCGCCCGCCGCCCCTGCCGCAGCGTCCGCCCCCGGGGACCAGCCCGGCGCCGCGGCCGAGTGCATCCCCGTCGTCGAGGCCGCGCCCGTCGCCGAGCCCGCCCCGGTGATCGCGCCTCCCATGACCCGGCGCGAGCTCCGCGAGCGGCAGCGCGCCGGAGAGACCGCCGAGCACGGGGTCCTGCCGGCCGCCGCGGCCGGCACCGGCTTCGCCGTCCAGCCGGCCGGCACGGACGCCCCGGCGCCGGAGCCGGCGCTCCCGCAGGGCGCCGGTCCCCGAGGTCCGGAGCCGGAGGCGTCGCCCGGCGACGCGACGCCCGAGGACGGGCGGCCGTCGTTCGTCCAGGGCCCGGAGGCCCCCGCGCCGACGACCGAGGAGCCCCTGCCCGCCGAGGCGGCGCCCGACGGACCCGCGATCGCCGACGCCGGGCTCGCCGCCCTGGCCACCGCCCCCGTGGCGGAGCCGGTCCGCGCCGCCGAGGCGGCGCCGTCGAGGCCGCTCGGCTCGGATGCGCCGCGTCAGCAGGCCGGACGCGGCTTCCCGATCCGCCTCGAGCCGGTCGCCGCGCCGCCGCGCCGCCGATCGGTGCGCTGGCTCGCCTGGTTCCTGCCGCTCGTGATCGTGCTCGGCGGCGCCGGCGCCGGCGGCTGGTGGGCCTGGGCGAACCATGAGGACAAGATCCGCGAGATCCTCGGCTGGGAGATCCCGAACGACTACACGACGACCGGCAACGGCGTCGAGGTGGTCGTCACGATCCTGCCGGGGGACTTCGGCGACAACGTGGCGATCACGCTGCATCGCGCGGGGGTCACGAAGACCTTCGACGCCTTCCACGACCTGCTCGTCGAGCTCGCGGACCAGGGGCAGGAGCCGACGTTCCAGCCAGGCAACTACCGCCTGCAGCAGGAGATGAGCGCGAAGTCGGCGCTCGAGGCGCTGCAGGACCCGGCGAACCGCATCACGAACAGGGCCATCATCCCGGAGGGGTCGAACCTGCCCGCCACGCTCGAGATCCTCGCCCAGCAGAGCGGGATCGCGCTCGAGGAGTTCCAGGCGGAGGCGGCGAACCTCGCGCAGTTCGGACTCCCCGCCGAGGCGGTGAGCCTCGAGGGCTACCTGTTCCCCGCGTCCTACGACCTGGACGGCACGGAGACCGCGGCCTCCCTGCTGCAGCGACTGGTGACCGAGACCTTCACCCGACTGGACGCCCTCGGCGTCGCGCCGGAGGACCGCAACCGCTTCCTGACGCTCGCCTCGATCGTGCAGAAGGAGTCCGGGCCGGACCCGGCGGATCCGCCGAAGATCGCGCGCGTGTTCCTCAACCGGATCGATGCGGACATGAGGCTCGAGTCCGACGCCACCGTGACCTACGGCACCTGCGTCTGGGGCCCCCAGGTCGGCCGCACCCCGCCGGACACCTGCGGCACGGTCTGGCTCAACCAGGCCGACATCGACGACACCTCGAACCCGTACAACACGCGGGCGCTGCCCGGGCTCCCGGTGGGGCCGATCTCGATGCCGGGTCAGGCCGCGCTCGACGCGGTGGCGCATCCCGCGGACGGTCCCTGGCTGTTCTTCGTGGCCGTGAACCTCGCGACCGGCGAGACCGTGTTCTCCGAGACGCTCGAGGAGCACGACGCGGCCGTCGACCGGCTCAACGCGTGGTGCGAGGCGAGCGACGAGAACGCCGCGTACTGCGGCTGACGGGACCGCGGTGATCACGGACCCCGACCGGACGCGGCTGGCCGTCCTCGGCAGCCCGATCGCCCACTCGCGCTCGCCGCTGCTGCACGCCGCGGCCTACGCGGCGCTCGGCCTGCCCTGGAGCTACGAGCGCCACGAGGTCGGCGAGGGCGGGCTCGCGTCGTTCCTCGACGGGCTCGATGACTCCTGGCGGGGGCTCTCGCTCACGATGCCGCTGAAGCCGGAGGCGTTCGGGCTGGTCGACACCGCATCGGACGTCGCCGAGGAGACCGGCGCGGTGAACACCTTGCTGCTCGTCGGCGGGCGCAGGGCTGGCTACAACACCGACGTCCACGGGATCATGCAGGCCCTGCGCGACGCCCGCATCGAGCCGGGCCGGTCGACGCTCGTGCTCGGAGCCGGGGCGACCGCGCGCTCGGTCGTCTCCGCCGTCCGCCGGCTCGGGGCGGAGGAGGTCACGATCGCCGGGCGTCGACCGGCGCCCGCCGAGGCCGTCGCCGACTACGCCAGGCGGCTCGGCCTCGACGCCGGCACGACCGGCCTCGATCGGCTCGCCGCGCTGGACGCGGATCTCGTCGTCAACACGATCCCCGGCGGCGCCGGCGCCGGGATCGCGTTCGGCGAGCGGCTGCCGCACGCGCCGCTGCTGGAGATCGCCTACGACCCGTGGCCCAGTCCGCTCGTCGAGCGCTGGTCGGGTCCGGTGGCGTCCGGGCTCGAGATGCTGCTGCACCAGGCGGTCGCGCAGGTGCGCGTGTTCGCGACGGGAGAGCCGGACGCGCCGCTCCCGGACGAGGCCGCCGTCGTGGCCGCCATGCGCGCCGCCATCGCAGGCGCCGGGTAGCCGCGCCGGCTCACGGTCCCGCCGCGTGAAAGGATTGATGCCATGCTGCGCTGGTTGACCGCGGGGGAGTCGCACGGCCCCGAGCTCGTCGCGATCCTCGAGGGCCTGCCGGCCGGCGTGCCGGTGCTGCCGGAGGACGTCCAGGCCGACCTGCAGCGGCGCAAGCTCGGCTACGGCCGCGGCGCCCGGCAGGCCTTCGAGCAGGACGAGCTGGCCGTCAGCGGCGGCATCCGCTTCGGCCGCACCACCGGCGCACCCGTCGCGCTGCGGATCGGGAACACCGAGTGGCCCCGCTGGGTCGACGTGATGAGCCCGGTGCCGGTCGACCCCGCGACGCTGCCGAAGGGCCGCGGCGCGCCGCTGACCCGCCCCCGCCCGGGCCACGCCGACCTCGTCGGCATGCAGAAGTACGACTTCGACGAGGCTCGGAACGTGCTCGAGCGGGCCTCGGCCCGGGAGACCGCGGCCCGGGTGGCGCTCGGGGCCGTCGCGCGCGCCTTCCTCGCCGAGTTGGGCGTCCGGCTCGTCAGCCACACCATCGCGATCGAGACGGTCCGCGTCCCGGACGACGTCGCGCTCCCCGGTCCGGACGACGTCGCGCGGCTCGACGCCGACCCGCTGCGCTGCACCGACCCGGCGACCTCCGCGGCGATGGTCGCCCGGATCGACCGCGCCCACGACGAGGCCGACACCCTCGGCGGGGTCGTCGAGGTGCTCGGCTACGGCCTGCCGCCCGGCCTCGGCTCCTACGTGCAGTGGGACCGCAAGATCGACGCCCGGCTCGCGGCGGCGCTGATGGGCATCCAGGCGATCAAGGGCGTCGAGGTCGGCGACGGCTTCGAGACCGCGCGGCGGCCGGGCTCGGCGGCGCACGACGAGATGGTGCGCACCGCGAACGGCATCGAGCGGCTCACCGACCGCGCCGGCGGCACCGAGGGCGGCATGACGACCGGGACCGTGCTGCGGGTGCGCGCCGCGATGAAGCCGATCTCGACGGTGCCGCGCGCGCTGCGCACGGTCGACGTCGCGAGCGGCCAGCCTGCGCAGGCCCATCACCAGCGCTCGGACGTCTGCGCCGTCCCCGCGGCCGGCGTCGTCGCCGAGGCGATGGTCGCGCTCGTGCTCGCGGACGCGATGCTCGAGAAGTTCGGCGGCGACTCGATCGGCGAGACCCGGCGGAACCTCGATGCCTACCTCGCCGCGATCCCGCCGGCCCTGCAGACCGTCGGGACGCCCGACACCGCGGCCGGGCAGTGACCGCGGCCGTCGTGCTGATCGGCGCCCCCGGCGCCGGCAAGACGCGCACCGGCAAGCGCGTCGCCGCGGCGCTCGGGCTGCCGCACATCGACACCGACAAGGCCTTCGTCGCCGAGCACGGCCCGATCGCCGCGTTCTTCACGACGCACGGGGAGGCCGAATTCCGGCGCATCGAGCGCGAGCTCGTCGCCGACGCCCTCCGCGAGGACGCCGTGGTGTCGCTCGGCGGCGGCGCGGTGCTCGACCCCGCGACCCAGGAGCGGCTCGACGGCCTCGCCGTCGTCCAGCTGACCAGCACCCCCGCGGCGATCCGGGAGCGCATCGCGCAGGAGCCCGGCGAGGCGGCCAAGCGCCCGCTCCTGGCCGGCGGCGGCGTGGAGGCCTGGGAGCGGCTCGTCGAGGCGAGGCGGCCCGTCTACGACCGGCTGGCGACGGTGACGATCGACACCTCGCACCGCACCATGAGCTCGGTCGCGGAGGAGGTCGTGGCATGGCTGCGGGATCGATGAGCCCGACCGTCATCCCCGTCGCGGGCGCCCCCGGCTACGACGTGACCGTCGGCCGGGACCTGCTCGGCCAGGTGCCGGCGGCGATCGGGCCGCGGGCGGCCAAGGTCCTCATCGTGCACGCCCCGCCGCTCGCGACGCGCGCCGAGGAGCTGCGCGAGCGGCTGCAGGCCGGCGGCCTGGAGGCGCTCATCCTCGAGGTGCCGGACGCCGAGGGCGCGAAGCGGATCGAGGTCGCGGCGTTCTGCTGGGAGATCCTCGGCAAGTCCGACTTCACCCGGACCGACGCCGTCGTCGGACTCGGCGGCGGCGCGGTCACCGACCTCGCGGGCTTCGTCGCGGCGACCTGGCTGCGCGGCGTGCGCGTCGTGCAGGTGCCGACGTCCGTGCTCGGCATGGTGGACGCGGCGGTCGGCGGCAAGACCGGCATCAACACGGCCGAGGGGAAGAACCTGGTCGGCGCGTTCTGGGCGCCCGGCGCGGTCCTCTGCGATCTCGACCTGCTCCGCACGCTGCCGCGGAACGAGCTGCTCGCCGGCTACGCCGAGGTCGTCAAGTGCGGGTTCATCCAGGATCCCCGCATCCTCGAGCTCGTCGAGACGGACCTCGACGCGGCGACGGACCCGGACAGCCCGGCGTTCCGCGAGGCCGTGGAGCGCGCGATCGCGGTCAAGGCGCGCGTCGTCGGCGAGGACTTCACCGAGCAGGGGCTGCGCGAGATCCTCAACTACGGGCACACGCTCGGCCACGCGATCGAGCAGGCCGAGCGGTACACCTGGCGGCACGGCGCCGCGATCTCGATCGGCATGGTGTTCGCCGCGGAGCTGTCGCGCCTCACCCGCGGCCTCTCCGACGAGGCCGTCGAGCGCCATCGCGCGATCCTCGAGTCGCTCACGCTCCCGACCGGCTATCCCGCGGACCGCTGGGGGCACCTGCTGGCCACCATGCAGCGGGACAAGAAGGCGCGCGCCGGGATGCTGCGCTTCATCTGCCTCGACGACATCGGGCGGCCGGCCGCGGTCGAGGGCCCCGACGACGCCCTGCTCTTCGCCGCCTACCAGAACGTCGCGGACTGATCCCGTCTCCACCCCGCCCGCCGCGCGGCTAGGGTGGCTCCGTGACCCGCGTCCTCGTCCTCAACGGGCCGAACCTGAACCTGCTCGGCACCCGCGAGCCGCAGGTGTACGGCACCTCGACGCTCGCCGACGTCGAGCAGCTGGTCCGCGACGCGGCCGCGGAGCTCGGCGTCGAGGTGCGGTTCCTGCAGAGCAATCACGAGGGCGTGCTGATCGACGCGATCCAGGCGGCGCGCGAGGACTGCGACGCGATCCTCGTCAACCCCGGCGGCCTGACGCACACCTCGGTCTCGCTCCGGGACGCCCTGACCGGCGTGTCGCTGCCGTTCGCCGAGGTGCACGTCAGCGAGCCGAGGGCCCGCGAGCCGTTCCGCCACCACTCCTACCTCGAGGACGTCGCCGCGGTGCGCGTCACCGGCGAGGGCGTCGCCGGGTACCCCCGGGCGCTGCGCGAGCTCGTCGCCGGACTCGGCTAGCGGGACACGGAGCACCGCGCGCGGTCGTCCCGCGACCGCACGTCGGGAGCGGGGCCGGCCACCCGCTAGAATCGCTTGGTTCTTTTCCCAGGAGGGGTGCGCATGGCGACGACGAACGACATCAAGAAGGGCTCGGTCCTCGACCTCGAGGGCCAGCTGTGGAACGTCACCGACTTCCAGCACGTCAAGCCCGGCAAGGGCGGCGCCTTCGTCCGCACCACGCTGAAGAACGTCGTGACCGGCAAGGTCGTCGACCGCACCTTCAACGCGGGCACCAAGATCGACTTCGCGACCGTCGACCGCCGCGACTTCCAGTACCTGTACCAGGACGCCGACGGCTACGTCTTCATGGACCTCACCGACTACGACCAGCTCACCGTCCCCGCCTCGATCGTCGGCGACGCCGCCAACTTCATGCTCGAGAACCAGACCGTGCTGATCGCCGTGAACGAGGGCAACCCGCTGTACATCGAGCTCCCCGCCTCCGTCGTGCTGCTCGTCACGCACACCGACCCCGGCCTGCAGGGCGACCGCTCGAGCGCCGGCACCAAGCCGGCCACGCTGGAGACCGGCTACGAGATCCAGGTCCCGCTGTACCTCGAGTCGAACACGAAGGTCAAGGTCGACACCCGCGACGGGTCGTTCCTCGGCCGCGTCAACGACTGACCCGCCACCGCGGTTCAGCAGCCCGAAGCGCGTCCCGGGAACTCGAGGAGGAGACGCATGTCCGCCCGCACCAAGGCCCGCAAGCGCGCGCTCGACCTGCTCTACTCGGCGGACATGCGCGGCATCGCGCTGTCCGACGCGCTCTCCGAGGAGGCCGCGCGCGCCGCACGGCAGCCCGACCGCGGGGCGTCCTGGGCCTATGCGGCGCAGATCGCGCAGGGCGTCGTCGAGCACGGCGACGAGGTGGACGAGCTGATCACGACCTACTCCCGCGACTGGCCGCTGGACCGGATGCCCGCCGTCGACCGCGCCGTGCTGCGCGTCGCGACCTGGGAGGTCGCCTTCAACCCGGAGGTGCCGGCCGCCGTCGCGATCAGCGAGGCCGTGGAGCAGGCCCAGGCCCTGTCCACCGAGGACTCCGCGCGCTTCGTCAACGGCGTCCTCGGCCGCATCGCCGCATCGCTCGGCTGAGCGCCGGATCGCCGGCGCCGCCGCTATACTGGTGACGTTCTGAGACGACCTTTAATCCCGTCCCGTGAGGCGGAGAAGGGAGTCGGTCAGTGACGCGCATCGTGCTGCAGTCCGCCGACATCGGTCGAGCGTTGACGCGCATCTCGCACGAGATCCTCGAGTCGAACAAGGGTCCGGACGGCCTCGTCCTGCTCGGCATCCCGACCCGCGGCGCGACCCTCGCCCGGCGGATCGGCGCCCTGCTCAGCGGCATCGCCGGGGCGGCGGTCCCGGTCGGCTCGCTCGATGTGACGATGCACCGCGACGACCTGCACCGCAATCCCACTCGCGCGCCGCAGCCGACCGAGATCCCCGCCGAGGGGATCGACGGCCGGGTGGTGGTGCTCGTCGACGACGTGCTGTTCTCCGGGCGCAGCATCCGCGCCGCCCTCGACGCGCTGCAGGACCTCGGGCGGCCCGCGGCGGTCCGGCTCGCCGTGCTCGTCGACCGCGGCCACCGCGAGCTGCCGATCCGGCCCGACTTCGTCGGCAAGAACCTGCCGAGCTCGCGCGAGGAGCGCGTGAACGTCCGGCTCTCCGAGGTCGACGGCGGCGAGGACGAGGTGACGATCGCATGAGGCACCTGCTCTCCACCGCCGACCTCGGCCGCGACCAGGCCCTGACGATCCTGGACACCGCGGAGGACATGGCCTCCGTCTCCGGCCGCGAGGTCAAGAAGCTGCCGACGCTGCGCGGCCGCACCGTCGTCAACCTGTTCTTCGAGGACTCCACCCGGACCAGGATCAGCTTCGAGGTCGCCGCCAAGCGCCTCTCCGCGGACGTCATCAACTTCTCCGCGAAGGGCTCCAGCGTCAGCAAGGGGGAGAGCCTCAAGGACACCGCCCAGACGCTGCAGGCGATGGGGGCGGACGGCGTGGTCATCCGCCACCCGGCCTCCGGGGCTCCGCACACGCTCGCGCATGCCGGCTGGATCGACGCCGGGGTGGTGAACGCCGGCGACGGCACCCACGAGCACCCCACCCAGGCGCTGCTCGACGCCTTCACCATCCGCCGCCGGCTGCACGGCGCGGCGGGTCGCGGCCGCGACCTCGACGGCGTCTCGGTGACCATCGTCGGCGACATCCTGCACAGCCGCGTCGCCCGGTCGAACGTCTGGCTGCTGCACCTGCTCGGCGCCCGCGTCCGCCTCGTCGCACCGGCGACACTGCTGCCGGTCGGCATCGGCGACTGGCCGGTGGAGGCCGGCTACGACCTCGACGCCGCGGTCGCCGAAGGCCCCGATGTGCTCATGATGCTGCGGGTGCAAGCCGAGCGGATGCACGACGCGTTCTTCCCCGGCGAGCGCGAGTACTCCCGCGAGTGGGGCCTGACCGACGAGCGGCTCGCCCGGCTGCCCGCGACTACGATGGTCATGCATCCCGGCCCGATGAACCGCGGGCTGGAGATCTCCGCGGCCGCCGCCGACTCCCCGGCCTCGACGGTCCTCGACCAGGTGGCGAACGGCGTCTCCGTGCGCATGTCCGCGCTGTACCACCTGCTGGCAGGGGAGGAATGATGACGACCCGGATCCTCGGCGCGACGCTCCCGGACGGGACGACCGCCGATCTCGCGATCGACCGCGGCGTGTTCGTCGACCCGGCCGAGGCGGGATCGGCGCGGCGGACCATCGACGCCGCCGGCCTGCTCGCCCTGCCCGGGCTGGTCGACCTGCACACGCACCTGCGCGAGCCGGGGTTCGAGCAGTCTGAGACGGTGCTCACCGGCACCAGGGCCGCGGCCGCCGGCGGCTACACCGCCGTCTTCGCGATGGCGAACACGCAGCCGGTGCAGGACACCGCCGGCGTCGTCGAGCAGGTCCAGGCGCTCGGGCTCCGGGCGGGATACGCGACCGTGCGGCCGATCGGCGCGGTCACGGTCGGGCTGAGGGGCGAGCGGCTCGCCGAGATCGGCGCGATGGCCGCATCGCGCGCCGCGGTGACGGTGTTCTCCGACGACGGCATGTGCGTGCACGACCCGCTGCTCATGCGGCGCGCGCTCGAGTACGTCAAGACCTTCGACGGCGTCGTCGCCCAGCACGCGCAGGACCCGCGGCTCACCGTCGACGCGCAGATGAACGAGGGCGAGGTGTCGGCGCGGCTCGGCCTCGCCGGCTGGCCCGCGGTCGCCGAGGAGTCGATCATCGCCCGCGACGTGCTGCTCGCGGAGCACGTCGGCGCCCGGCTGCACGTCTGCCACGTCTCGACCGCCGGGGCCGTCGAGGTCATCCGGTGGGCGAAGGCGCGCGGCATCCGCGTCACGGCCGAGGCGACGCCGCATCACCTGCTGCTCACCGAGGACCTCGTGGTCGGCTACGACTCGCGTTTCAAGGTCAACCCGCCGCTGCGCACCGCGGAGGACGTCTCGGCGCTGCGGGCCGGGCTCGCCGACGGCACGATCGACATCGTCGCGACCGACCACGCGCCGCATCCGGCCGAGGCGAAGGAGTGCGCCTGGGGCGAGGCGGCGAACGGCATGGTCGGCCTGGAGAGCGCCCTCTCGGTCGTGCACGCGGCGATGGTCGAGACCGGCCTGCTCGGCTGGGCCGACGTCGCCCGCGTGATGTCACGGACCCCGGCGCGGATCGGCGGCCTGCGCGGCTACGGCCGGGCGTTCGCCGTCGGCGCGCCGGCGCAGCTCGCGCTCTACGACCCGGCCGCCGCCGCGGAGTTCTCGCTCGACTCGCTGCACGGTCGCAGCACCAACTCGCCCTACCTCGGTCGGACGCTGCCGGGACGCGTCCGGCACGTGTTCCACGACGGCGTCCCGACCGTCGCGGACGGCGGGCTCCGGCCGGCCGACGAGGTCGCCGCCGCCCGGCAGGAGGTCGTCGCGTGACCAACCACATCATCTCCGCCGCGATCGTCGTCGTGATCGCCGCGGCCGCCGCCTGGCTCATGGTCTGGGGCTGGCGGCGGCGCGCACGGCGGCAGCAGACGATCGGCGAGCTCCCGCCGGTGCCCGCCGAGCTCGGCCCGGCCACGGCGCACCGAGCGAAGTACGTCGCGACCACGACCGCGGGCCAGCCCTTCGACCGGGTGGTCGCGCGCGGTCTCGGCTTCCGCGGCGACGCGGTCGCGAGCGTCCACCGGACGGGCCTGCTCGTCGAGCGCGCCGGGGAGGCGGACATCTGGATCCCCGCGGATCGGCTCGTCGGGGTCGACCGCGCGACCTGGACGATCGACCGGGTGGTCGAGGGCAACGGCCTGCACCTGGTGCGCTGGCGCCTCGGCGACCAGGACGTCGACACCTATCTCCGCCTGGACGAGCCGCGCGCCTTCGACGACGCGGTCGCACCGCTGATCCCGAAGCAGGTCCTGTCATGAGCCGCACTCCCGCCGTCCTCGTGCTGGAGGACGGCACCCGCTACCGGGGCGAGGCGTACGGCGCCGTCGGCCGCACGCTCGGCGAGGTCGTCTTCGCCACCGGCATGACCGGCTACCAGGAGACACTCACCGACCCGTCGTACGCCGGCCAGATCGTCGTGATGACCGCGCCGCACATCGGCAACACCGGCGTCAACGACGAGGACCGGGAGTCCCGCCGGATCTGGGTGGACGGCTACGTCGTCCGCGACCCGTCCCGCGTCGTCAGCAACTGGCGCGCGACCCGCTCGCTGGACGACGAGCTCGTCGCGAACGGCGTCGTCGGCATCTCCGGGATCGACACCCGCGCCGTCACACGGCGGCTGCGCGACGCCGGCTCGATGCGCGGCGGCATCTTCTCCGGCGCCGACGCGGGCCTCGACGCCCGGGAGCAGCTCGACGCGGTCCTCGCCGCGCCCGAGATGGCCGGTCAGAACCTCGGCGCGCGCGTCACGACGCCCGCGCCCGCGGTCACCCCGGCGCGGGGCGAGCGGATCGGGAACCTCGCGATCCTCGACCTCGGCGTCAAGCAGGCCACCGTCGAGAACATGGCCGACCGCGGCTTCGACGTGCACGTGCTGCCGATGGGCTCGAGCTTCGCCGAGATCGCCGCGATCGCGCCGGTCGCGGTGTTCTACTCGAACGGCCCCGGCGACCCCGCCGCCTCGGACGCGGAGGTCGGGGTGCTGCGCGAGGTGCTCGACGCGGGGCTGCCGTTCTTCGGCATCTGCTTCGGCAACCAGCTCTTCGGCCGCGCACTCGGCCTCGGCACCTACAAGCTCCCGTTCGGCCACCGCGGCATCAACCAGCCCGTGCTCGACAAGGCGACCGGGCGCGTGGAGATCACCGCGCACAACCACGGCTTCGCGGTCGACGCGCCGCTGACGGGCGAGATCGAGTCGCCGAACGGCTACGGCCGGGTGGAGGTGAGCCACGTCGGCCTCAACGACGACGTCGTGGAGGGACTGCGCGCGCTCGACATCCCGGCGTTCTCGGTGCAGTACCACCCGGAGGCCGCCGCCGGCCCGCACGATGCCAACTACCTCTTCGACCGCTTCGCTCAGATGGTGAAGGACCACATTGCCTAAGCGCCCCGACATCAGCTCCGTCCTCGTCATCGGCTCCGGCCCCATCGTCATCGGCCAGGCCGCGGAGTTCGACTACTCGGGCACCCAGGCCTGCCGCGTGCTGCGCGAGGAGGGCGTCCGGGTCATCCTGGTCAACTCGAACCCGGCGACGATCATGACCGACCCCGGCTTCGCCGACGCGACCTACGTCGAGCCGATCACCCCCGAGGTGATCGAGGCGATCATCGTCAAGGAGCGCCCCGACGCGATCCTGCCGACGCTCGGCGGGCAGACCGCGCTGAACGCCGCGATCGCACTGCACGACGCCGGCATCCTGGAGCGGCACGGCGTCGAGCTGATCGGCGCGAAGGTGGACGCGATCCGCAAGGGGGAGGACCGCCAGCTCTTCAAGGACCTCGTCATCGAGGCGGGGGCCGACGTCGCGCGCTCGTTCGTCGTGCACGACATGGTCGAGGCGCGCGCCGCGATGGCCGACCTCGGGCTGCCGCTGGTGGTCCGCCCCTCCTTCACGATGGGCGGGCTCGGCTCCGGCTTCGCGTACACCGAGCAGGAGTTCGACCGGATGGTCGCCGACGGCCTGCACCAGTCGCCGACGACCGAGGTGCTCCTGGAGGAGTCGATCCTCGGCTGGAAGGAGTAC
>ERZ778028.990-NODE-990-length-39857-cov-7.941159_pt1 | contig 39857 bp, 40 predicted proteins | sample MGYA00375758_ERZ778028 | MGnify/ENA primary metagenome ERZ778028 (study PRJEB29350, sample SAMN05389828) | bioreactor metagenome | isolation source: Thiocyanate bioreactor | place: South Africa: University of Cape Town | collected 2014-03-17 ...
GTCGCCGAGCACGCGCATGAGCACCGAGCGGCGCGGGTGGTAGCGCGCCTCTTCGGGAGTGATGCGACCGGAGTCGACGAGCCGCTGCACGAAGGTGTGGTCGGTGGTGATCTGGGTGAGCGCATCGTCGCGGTAGAGATAGATGCGCGAGTCGCCGATGTGGGCGATCACGGCGTAGTCGTCCACCATGATGAGGCCGCTGACGGTGGTGCCCATGCCGGCGAGTTCGGGTCGGCGCGCGACGGTGTCGATCAGCACCCCCGCGGTCGAGGAGATGGCTTCCTGCAGCGCCTGCTCGGCGTCCGCGGTCGAGGCGTAGGGGTGATCGAGATTCTTGAGGCGGTGGACGGCGATGCTCGAGGCGACGTCACCCCCGGCATGGCCCCCCATGCCGTCGGCGACGACGAAGAGGTTCGAGCCGGCGTAGCCCGAATCCTGATTGTTGGAGCGCACCTTCCCCGTATGGGAGATGGCGACGCTCGATCCCTCGAAGACCATGAGAGGCGGGCTACTTCCTCAGCTCGAACGTCGTCGCGCCGACCTTGATCGGCGCTCCCACGCGAACGGGAACCGGCGTGCTTACGCGGGCACCGTCGTGCCAGGTGCCGTTGGTGGAGTCGAGGTCCTGGATCATCCACTGGTCGCCCCACAGCAGGAGGCGCGCGTGGTGGCTGGAAGTGTAGTCGTCGCGGATCACGAGACCCGACTCGCTCGAGCGGCCGATCGTGAGCGCCTCCGAGCCGAGCGGAAGCTCGAGGCCGGCTTTCGGGCCGCTCGTGATCACGATGCGCGACACGGCGTCGCGGGTCGCCTTCTGCGGGCTGCCTGCGTTCGGCGCGGCGGCAGGAGTCGCGGGGGCGATGGGTGCCGTTGCCGCCTGAGCGGCGGGCGGTGCGGATGCCGCGGCTGCGACGCCCACGCCGGCGGCCGCGGGTTCGGGGAGCTTTCGCACTTTGACGCCGAAGAGGTCTGCGCGCAAGGAGTAGACGACGGCGAAGACGAAGAACCACAGCAGGATCAGGAAGCCGATCTGCAGCAGCAGGAGAGTCAACTCGCTCACGCGGGTCCTCCGATTCCAAAGGCGCGGGTCGCGTCGGCGGCAGAGGTCGTGGGGCGAGGGGGCGCGGCCTGTGCGATGACGCGGAAGACGATGTCGGTGCGGCCGATCGTGACCACCGAGTCGGGGGGCAGCGGCGCTTCGGCGATCTTCGTGCCGTTCAGCTGCGTGCCGTTGGTCGAGCCCATGTCGCGCACCATGGCGCGCTCGCCGTCCCAGAGGATCTCGACGTGACGACGGCTGGTCCCGGCATCCGGGATCGTGATGTCGGCGTCGCTGCCGCGCCCGATGACGGTGCGCCCCTTCGCGAGGGTGTGCGAGGCTCCGGCGATCTCGACGACGCCGCGCCAGGCGACCTGGCCGGCCGCGGTCTGCGAGGCTACGCGCAGCGTGCCCGTCGAGAGGGTGGGGTCACCGGCCAAAGCGATGGTGACGGGACCGGCGAAGCTGAACCCCTGCGCCTTTGCGTGGGCGTCGACGAGGGTGTGCAGTTCGGAGTCGAGCGCGCTGCCCAGACCCAGCATGCGCTCGGCATCCGCCGGCGACATGCGCACCTCGAAGGTGTTCGGGGCGAGAATGCGGTCGCGGCTGACGACAGCAGCCTTCGCGTCGAGTTCGCTGCGCAGGGCGGCCGCGATCTCGACGGGCTGAATGCCGCTACGGAAGGACTTCGCGAACGCGCTATTGACTGCGCGCTCGAGTCCCTTCTCGAAGCTGTCCAGTAGTCCCACAGGGCTCCTCAGGATCGCCGACCGGTGCGTACATGCTAGTTGCACAGGCTGAGCAGACGCGGAACGCGCCGAGCTGGCGCGCGCTCAACGACCGGGAGGTGGCCGGGCCCGTGCGTGGAGCGAGGCAGGCACAGCCGAGTCGAAACGGGTCTCGGGGCGTGATATCCTTGGGAAGTTGAATCCGTGAGATCTTCGGATGTCGCGGCTCGCGCGAGTGGCGGAATAGGCAGACGCGCTGGCTTCAGGTGCCAGTGCCCGAAAGGGCGTGGGGGTTCAACTCCCCCCTCGCGCACAGGACGTGCGAACGAAGAGGCCGGGCCGGACATCAGATCCAGGCCCGGCCTCTTCGTCGATGTACCCCCGGCCGAACGGGCCTCACGGGTGCGCGGGCCGTGCGGCGCCGGGCGTGACGCCGTACAGCCGCCGGATGGTCTCTTCGGCGCCGGCCGCATCGCGCGCCGAGATCCGGTCACGCAGCAGCTGCCAGTTCTCGCGGCGCGGCGCGGCCTCGGCCCGGACCCCCGACCATCCGCGCATATTGCGTTCGACGACGATCGAGGTCTCATGGATGATCGTGTCGAACACACTGTTGCCGGTCGCCCGCGCAGCGACGATGCCCAGGCGGGATGCCGCGGAGAACACACCGGCCGCGTCGCCCGTGTCGATGCCCGCCAGTGCCGCATCGACCGTGGCGACGAGGTCGGCGAGATCTTCGTCGGAACAACGCGACACCGCGAGGCTGAGTGCATTGCCGAGGAAGTAGGCGGCGAACTCACCGGTGTCGCGGCGCAATACGTCGCTGGGAGCGGTGACACGCGTGTAGCGGCCGACCGCGATCTCGACGAGCCCGAAGCGCTCCAGTCGTTGCAGTGCTTCTCGGACGGGTGTTCGCGACACGCCCAGCTGCTGGGCGAGCTCGACATCGCGGAGGCGATGTCCGGGAGGGAAAGTGCCGTCGGCGATCGCCGCGCCGATGCGCGCGTAGATCTCGCCACTCAGGATCATCCCGCTGACGAGTTCGATCGGGGCGAGGGTGGCACTCATTTGGAACGAATGGTACGTTGCCGCACCCGGCTGCGACAGGGGACGCCGCTGCGGGCCCACGCTCAGACGCGCGGCGTGGCCAACGGCGCACCCGCAGCGAACGCGCGCTCCGCGAAGCGGATGCCCATACGCTCGTAGGCGGCGGCGTTCGGGTGCAGGCCATCGTCGAGGTCTGACACCTCGGCATCCGGGAGCAGACTCCGGCGTCGAGGAAGATGAGGCGCGGATCATCCGCACGCGCGGCGAGCACCCTCGAGACGGCGTCGCGCACGACACGGAGATTCATCGCGCGACGACGAGCTGGGAGCGCTGGGACTCCCTCCTCCCCGATGGCAGCGTGAACCCCGGAGAGATGACGAGCTTCAACCACTACGCCCTCCGGGCGGTCGCCGACTGGATACATCGTGTCGTCGGCGGTCTCGAGCCGGCGTCCCCGGGGTGGAGTCGTGTGCGGATCGATCCGCGTCCGCCGGCGAGTCTCGCCTGGGCCCGCACGAGCATCGACTCCCCGCTCGGGCGCATCGCGCTCTCATGGTGGCGGGACGAGGACGGCGCTCTGCGCGCCGCGTACGAGGCTCCGGACGGCATCGAGGTGGACATCGCGCCGACGCTGAGCGGGCGGGCGGAGCGCGTCGGCGTCGTCGGAACCATGGCACCGCCCACCGTCGGAAGGTGACGCGGCGGCGAGACCTCAGCCCGCCGTTGCCGACTCCACGATCGACAGACCTCGCCCGCGCAGCCGCAGGCGCTCCTCCGACAGCGATGCGAGCAGGCGGTCGCGCGTGCCGCGGCCGTGTGCGACGACGAGCTCGTGCGCGCGCTCGGCATCCCGGGCAGCGACCGCGGCCACGATCTCCCGGTGCTCGGCGGCGGCGTGGGCGCGGGAGGCGGCGCTGCGCACCTCGAGCCAGCGCGTGCGGCTGAGGCGCACGAGCGTGCCGGCGATCGCGTCGACCAGGAACGGATTGCGCGACAGTCGTGCCAGGGCGACGTGGAAGTCGCTGCCGTCGCGCAGTACGGCGTCGGCGTCGTCGTGCTCGCTGCCGGCACGGGCGATCGCGCCGAGGCTTTCCAGTTCGGCGTCGTCGGCGCGGTCCACCGCGAGTGCGACGACGGCGGTCTCGAGCGCCTCGCGGTACTCCATGAGCGCGCGGATCTCGCTGAGGTCGATCGGCGTCACGCGCCAGGTGCGGTCATCGCGCCGTGTCAGTCCCTCGTTCTCGAGGCGCATGAGGGCGGCGCGGATGGGGGTGCGCGACGCGCCGAGCATCGACTCGAGTCCGCGTTCGCTCAGCCGCTCACCCGGCAACAGGTCGAGGGACAGGATGGCGGCGCGCAGGCGCTCGTACGGACTGCCGGTCTCGGGGGAAGTGGTCACGTCGCTCCTCTGGTGTACCAGGGTGGTATACCAGAGTGTACCCGACGGAGGATCAGACGATGCCGAGCACGAACACGACGACAGCGACGCCCACGCGGGCGTGGGTGATGCTGGCGCTGGGGGTGTTGGCGCAAGCCGCCGGAACCCTCCTCGTCTCGGCGCCGGCCTACCTGATCCCGCTCCTGCACACTCAGCGCGCCATGCCCCTCGCTCAGGCGGGTCTGCTCGCATCGGCGCCCACTCTCGGCATGGTGTGCACGCTCGTCGTGTGGGGCGTGCTCACCGACAGGTACGGCGAACGGCAGATCATCGCCGGCGGGCTCGTCCTCACCGCCGTGTTCTCGCTCGCTGCCGCCGCAGCGAGCAGCGACGGATATCTCGTTCTCGGCGTGCTCCTCGCCTTCGGTGGCGCCGCCTCGGCCAGCACGAACGCCGCGAGCGGTCGCGTCGTGATCGGCTGGTTCCCGGTGCAGCGCCGGGGGCTCGCGATGGGCATCCGCCAGATGTCCCAGCCGCTCGGTGTCGCCACCGCTGCGCTGACGGTTCCACCGCTGGCCGAGGGCGGGCTCGCCGCGCCCTTCGTCGTCGCCGCGGGGGTGACCGGCGCGCTCGCCGTGCTCTGCGCTTGGGGCATCCGCAATCCACCGCGCCCCGCGCGCCGCATCGGCCCGGCGGATGCCGCGACCAACCCCTATCGCGCCAGCGCGTTCCTCGTCCGCATCCACGTGGCCTCGGCTCTGCTCGTCGTCCCGCAGTTCGCGCTCTCGATCTTCGGCCTCGTGTGGCTGGTGACAGCGATGGGATGGAGTGCGGCGGCGGCCGGCGCGCTCGTGGCGGCGTCGCAGTTCGTGGGCGCGCTGGGCCGGATCGTCGTCGGCCGCCTCAGCGACCGCGTCGGCACGCGCGTCGGCGTGCTGCGGTGGGTGGCCGGCGCCGGTGTCGTGGCGATGGCGGCGCTCGCAGTCGCCGGCGCCGTGCACGCCGACGCGCTCGTCGGCGTGCTGTATCTCGTCGCGTCCACGATCGCGGTCGCCGACAACGGCCTCGCGTACACGTCGGTGGCCGAAGCGGCCGGACCCTTCTGGTCGGGTCGCGCCCTCGGCATCCAGAACACCGGGCAGTTCGTCGCGGCGTCGGCGGTCGGCCCGCTGGTCGGGTCGCTCGTCACCCTGGTCGGCTACCCCCTCGCCTTCGCGCTGGTCGGCGCGACGCCGCTCGCCGCGCTCGCGATCACTCCGCGCCGAGACCGCGGCATGCACGGTTAGCGTGGTGTCATGAACGACCCGCATCGCTCCACCGTCGTCGTCTCCGGTGCCGGCACCGGTATCGGCCGTGCCGCCGCCCTCCGCCTCGCCGCATCCGGTCGCCACGTCACCCTCGTCGGCCGCCGGCGGGCACCGCTCGAGGAGGTCGCCGCCCACGATCCGTCGTCGTTCCTGGTCGCGGATGCCGATGTCAGCAGCCCCGACGGTGCACGCCGCGTGGCCGGTGCCGTGCGAGAGGCGGGACTCGGCTGCGCGGGCGTCGTCGCCTCCGCCGGGGGCAACGCCCCCGCGGCGTCCGACGACAGCCTCGAAGCAGTCCGCGATCACTGGCGTGCGGGATTCGACCTCAACGTGATGACCGCGGTCCTGCTGGTCGAAGCGCTGCGACCCGCGCTGGAAGCCGACGGGGGACGCGTCGTGCTGCTGTCGTCGGTCTCGGCCCTGCGTGGCTCGCGGACCGGTTCGTACGGGGCGTCCAAGGCTGCCCTGCACGCGTGGATGTTCGATCTCGCCGCGCAGCTGGGCCGCTTCGGCGGCACCGCCAACGTCGTCGCACCGGGATTCGTGCCCGGGACCGAGTTCTGGGCGGGGGTCTCGGACGACGTCGTGCAGAACCGCATCGCGCAGACCCTCGTCGGCCGGGTGGGCACGGCCGAGGAGATCGGCGGGATCATCGCCTGGCTGCTCGGTCCGGATGCCGGGTGGGTTACCGGCCAGATCGTCTCTGCGAACGGCGGCATGGTGCTCGGACGCTGAACGCCGCCGGTCACTCGGCATCCGCCGACTCGCATCGGCGCGGGATCAGTGCAGATCGTGGAGCCGTCGCAGCGTCTCCTCGGCGCCGCGACCGTCGCGCTCGGCGAGCTGGCGTCGCAGCGCGTCGAAGAGGTCGACGCGACCGGCCGCTGCCGTGAGGAACGGGTCCCAACCGCGCAGATTCCGCTCGATCGCCAGCGCCACCTCGCGAACGACGCCGATGAACACCGTGTTGTGGGTGGCGCGGGTCATGAGCTCGAACATCTGCGTACAGCGGGAGAACAGCGACGCGATGTCGCGGTGCGCCGCGCTGTCGACGACGGTGCCGGCCACCGCGACGATGTCGTCGAGCTCGTCGTCGGTGGCGTTGGCGAGCGCGAGACGGATCGCGTTGCCCATGAGGTAGGCGGTGAACACTCCGGTTTCGCGTCGCACGCGCTCGTCGGGCACGGACACGCGGGTGTAGCGCCCGACGGCGATCTCGACGAGGCCGAAACGCTCCAGACGCTGCAGAGCCTCTCGCACGGGAGTGCGCGAAATGCCCAGCTGTGTCGCGATGTCGACGTCGCGCAGCCGTTCTCCGGGCGCGAGGGAGCCATCGACGATGGCCGCGCCGATGCGCGCGTAGACCTCATCGCTCAGGCTCACGCCAGTGGTCAGATCGTTGTGATCGATCGGGTGTAGATAAGCAGACATCTTGGTGAGACGGTTCGGGTCATCTCAGAGACGAGTGTACGGCCGCCGCCGCCCGCCGCGGGAGCGTGTCAGGCTTGCCACCTTTGGCTGTGTTCTTGCAACGTTTGTGTCACCTTGTCTCATCTGATACTGCGCGAGGCCATGCCGACCGTTAGCGTGGAGCCCGTCGGCGCACTCGCGTCGTCATCGCACGTCAGTAAGGCAGTTCATGAGCACCAGCGGTACCGTCAAGTGGTTCAACTCGGAGAAGGGCTTCGGGTTCATCGCTCCCGATGAGGGCGGCGCTGACGTCTTCGCCCACTACTCCGCCATTCAGTCGGGCGGCTACCGCTCGCTCGAGGAGAACCAGCGCGTCGAGTTCGAGATCGCCCAGGGCCCCAAGGGCCTGCAGGCGGAGAACATCCGACCCCTGTGAGTTCGACGGCCCGCTTTCGAGCGGGCCGTTTTCACGTCGGAACGAGCCGTCGTCCGCACCTTGTGTGACGGCGGCTCGTTCGTCGTGAGCGAGGATCACTCCAGATCGAGCCGCACGATGTGCTCGGCGCCGACGGCGGCAGCGGCGATCGCCGCGCAGCGCCCCTCTTTCTCGGCCGAGCTCAGTCGGCGTGAGACGCGGACTCTTCGTCGATGAGCAGCAGTGCCCGCAGCTGCGCCGCATCTTCCACGGCGGCGGACGCGCCATCGGCCTCGTGTGGCCAGCTGAAACCCCAGCGCACGAAGATCACCGGCACCCCCTGTGCGGCGCCGCCCTCGACGTCGTGGTGACGGTCGCCGATGAGGACCGGACGGCTCGTGTCGACTCCGGCCGCGTGTAGGCGGCGGAGGGCTTCGGCGACGATGTCGGACTTCGACGCGAGCGTCTTCTCATCGGGGGTGGAGCCCACCATCGCCGTCATGTGCGGCGCCAGGTCGAAGTGCTCCATGAGGGCGACGACCTGCACCTCCGGCTTCGAACTCGCGGTCGCCTGAGCGATGCGTGCGGTGTCGAGGTCGGCGATGATCTCGGCCACTCCCGGGTAGAGCCGCGCTCCCGTGGTGTACCCGTCGGCCTTGCCGAGGGTGCGGTAGTACGCGACGGCCTCGGTGGCCTGTTCCGGCGTCATGCCGACGTTGTCCTGGAACGAGTTGAACATCGGCGGACCGATCCAATGCACGAGCTCGTCACGCGTCGGCGCGGGCTTGCCGAAGTGCTCGAGGGCGGTCGTGAGACGGCGGAGAATGCCGTCGGAAGCATCGACGAGGGTCCCGTCGACGTCCCAGAGCACGCACGTGAAAGGGGATCGCATCGTCATGGGTCCAGCCTAGGGTGCTGTCAGAACAGTCGCGGCGCGCCCGATTCGACGCCCTTCATACCCTCGTAGTCGAGTGTCACGCAGCAGATGCCGCGGTCGCCGGCGAGCGTCTTGGCTTGCGGTTTGATCTCCTGGGCGGCGAACACTCCTGCCACCGGCGCGAGGTGGGGGTCGCGGTTGAGCAGCTCGAGGTACCGGGTGAGCTGCTCAACACCGTCGATGTCGCCGCGGCGTTTGACCTCGACCGCGATCGTGCCGCCGTCCGGGTTGCGCAGCAGCAGATCGACGGGGCCGATCGCCGTCGGGAACTCCCGGCGCACGAGAGTGAGACCCTCCCCGATCACGTCGACCTGCTCGGCGAGCAGCCGCTGCAGGTCGGCCTCGACACCGTCCTTCTGCAGGCCGGGATCGACGCCGAGCTCGTGCGACGAGTCGTGCAGCACCTCGTAGATCCGCACGAGCAGGGCATCGCCGGTCTTCGCGTGGGTGACCCGCCAGTGTTCGATCACGCCGGCCGACGCCGACTCGGCATCCGGCGCCTCGACGCTGAGGGTGCACGGGGGGCTCATCCAGTTGAGCGGGGCGTGCTGGATGTCTCGATGGAACGCGACGGTCCCGTCGGCCTTGATCATGATCAGGCGAGTCGCCAGCGGAAGATGGGTGTTCAGCCGTCCGGAGTAGTCGACGGAGCAGCGGGCGATGATGAGACGCACCCGTCCAGTCTCGCAGGGCGCGCGGGAAGAACCCGCGCGGTCGCTCAGAAGGGTGGCACGGATTCCGCTGGTGCATGCGGTGGTGGGTCGACCGTGAACGCCACGAGGGGGACGGGGGCGTCTTCTCGGTAGACCCGTCCGGTGGGTGAGGTCCATTCGAGGATGCCGCCGGGGTGTTGTCGCACTCTCCAGGAGGTGAACTGCTTCATCGAGTGGTGCCGCTGACACAGGTGGGCGAGGTTCCAGAGGGCAGTGGGGCCGCCCTGCGCGTGGTCGACGGTGTGGTCGATCTCGCAGCGGATCGCGGCCCGTCGGCATCCGGGGAACCGGCAGTGCTGGTCGCGGGCGCGGAGAAATCGGCGCTGCGACTGTGCGGTGCGGTACCGATCGACGGCGAGGACGGTCCGCTCTACCGGGTCGGTGAGGATCCGGGTGAGCGTGGGCGCGTTTGCGGCGAGAGCGCGGGCGGTGTCGGCGTCGACCGGGGTACGTCCGACGAGGTCGGCGGGTCCGTCGTCGGCGTCGAGCAGGGTGAGTGCGGGGACGATGACCTGAACCTGCGCACGGATCGCGCCCAGGGCCCCGGGCCGGTCGCCGACCGCGCTGGGGTCGACGGTCGGGCTGCCGGTGAGCAGCATGTCGCTGAGCACGTCGGCGCGAATCTGAGCCATCGTCCGCGTATCGCCATCGCCAACGCCGTCGCCCTCGTGATGGCGGCTGTCGGCGATCACCATCGCCTGCTGCGTAAGACGGTCGAGGATGCCGTGGGCGATGACCGTCGGCACTGTCGCGACGAGGTCGGACATGCCATCAGCCCCGGGGATCACCCGGACCCGGCGGCACGCGCTCGCCGTGCGGTGGCGCTCGGTGAAGGAACGCTCCGCGGTGCGTTCGGCGAGAATCTCCACCGCCGCCCGCACCCGGTTGGGCGTATCCCCCTCACAGAGCCGGATCGCCTCCGCTTCGAACTCCGCCCGCCGCTCGGCGGGAACGAGCCCGCCGGCATCCACGATCACCCGCACATGACCACGCGTGATCCGCTCCGCCTCCCACGCGTCGAGGGTCGCGGGGTAGCTTTCGACGAGTTCACGCGCCTCACCGATCCGCTGCTGCACCGTCCGATCGGTCACCCGCAGCACCCCACCCAGCTCCGCCGCGATCGAGCGCAACACCATGTCGTGCTCCCGCACCGACCCCCGCTGTGCCGCCGCCTCCCGCTCCGCGAGCTGACCCGCCCGCGCCAGCACCCGCACCTCCGCGACCTGCGCCGCCGTCACAGCGCGAGCCACCGCCTCAGTGTCCGCAACGAGACCCGACAGTACAGCCACGAACCGGCCGCCGCTGTCGGTCTCGATGACGCCCCCCGGCGCGATCTCCGTCATACCCCGAGTGTACGGCGACCTTCGGACATTTGTTCGATCTACCCACAGGTGACCCTCGCGGCATCCCGGGGAGAGCGACCGCCTCAGTGGTGGCCCGCGCCCACCTTCGACCCCGCGATCGGCTTGGCGGCGCCGGATGCCAAGCCGCTCATGGCGATGAGCCCGACGATGATCCAGAGGGTGTTCAGGATGCCGATCTGGTGGCTGACCCAGCCGAGCACCGGCGGTCCGCAGAGGAAGGCGACGTAGCCGATGGTCGCCGCTGCGGAGACGGACGCCGCGGCCCTGCGAGGATCGTCGGCCGCAGCCGACATGCCGAGGGGGAAGCCCAGCGACGCGCCGGCGCCCCACAGGGCGACGCCGATGAAGGCGATCGGAATGTTCGGCGCGAGAATGAAGACGACCAGGCCCACCCCGGCGGCCACCGACAGGGCGCGCAGGGTCCACACGCGACCGATGCGGTCGACGAGCGGGCCGCCCACCGCGCGGAACACCGTCATCGCGACGGAGAAGACCGTGAGGAAGACCGCTCCGGTGGCCTCCGACCCGTTGTGACCGTCGACGACCGCGATCGTCAGCCAGTCGTTCGCACTGCCTTCGGCGAAGGCCATGCCGAGGATGATGGCGCCGATCGCGTAGGTGCGCGGATCGCGCCAGACCTCGAGCGCGGCGTGCAGACGCTCACGGCGCGCCGGAGACGCGGCATCGGGGTCGACCGTGACCTGCGCCTGCAGGGGGATGGATCGCAGCGCGTTGGCCGTGATCACGAGCCAGACAACGGCCACGGTGCCGAGGTGCCACGATGCACCGACGCCCCAGGCCGTCATCGCGACGCCGATACCGGCGCCTGCGACGGTGCCGAGGCTGAAGAACGCGTGGAAAAGCGGCATGAGAGTGCGCTCGAACGCCTGCTCGACCTCGGCCGCCTCGACGTTCATCATGACGTCCGTGGCGCCGAAGCACAGGCCGAGGGTCGCCAATCCGATCACCGTCAGGGGATAGGACGACAGCGCGTCCACTCCCAGCGCGGCCAGGAACAGGCCGATGGCGATGCCCACGATCGTGACGGACAGTCCGCGCTTGGCGCCCCAGCGAACGACCACGACGTTGGCCGACATCACGCCGATGAGCGAGCCGACACCCATGGCGAACAGCAGGATGCCGACCTCGAAGTCGTCGATCGCGAGGTTCTGCTTGACGGCCGGCAGCCGCGACGCCCAGGACGCGAAGGTCACGCCGCACAGGAGGAACAGCGTGAAGATCGAGGTCCGCCAGCGGACGAGCTGGCGGCGGTCGAGGCGGGAGCGTGAGATCACCCCCTCACTGTATCCACATTTCTCGAATCGATTCGATGCCTCGACGACGAGCGCGCCACATCCCCGATCCCCGGCCCGAAACGATTCGACGCGGGTTAGCATCGGGGAGTGACGAACCGCCGGGCCACCATCGCCGACGTCGCCCGCGTCGCGGGCGTCTCGCCGTCGACGGCCTCCGTCGTCTTCAGCGGCAAGACCCCGGTCTCGGACACCACGCGACTGCGGGTCATCGAGGCCGCCGACTCCCTCGGCTACACCGGGCCCGACCCCCGCGCCGCCTCGCTGCGTCTGGGCCGCAGCGGCATCGTCGCCGTCGTCGTCGGTTCATCCTTGAATTTCATGTTCGTCGACCCCGTCCAGCGACTCCTGATGGACGGGCTCGCCGAAGCCGTCGCCCCCCTCGGTGCGGGCCTCCTCCTCCTACGCCGCGACGCCGAGCTCGACATCGAGAACGCCCCCACCCTGACGACGGCGTCCATCGACGCCGCGGTGCTCATCGGCTGCGATGGGTCGCTCCGCGCGTCGCTGCCGATCGTCCAGGCCCGCGGCATCCCCGTCGTGGTGGTCGAAGGAGACGCCGGCGAGGGCATTCCCCGCATCGCTCTGGACAACCGTGACGCGCAGCGGCGGGCGGCGCAGCACGTCCGCGATCTCGGCCACACCCGCGTCGCGATCGTCACGCTGTGGCAGGACGCCGCCGGCACGGTCGGGTGGATCGCGCCGGACGCCGAGATCGCGGTCGACGTGACGCGCGATCGTCTTCAGGGAGCTCGTGACGTCTTCCCCGACGCGCCGGCCTTCGCGTGCGCGGGCAGCTCCATCGACGACGGATTCGCCGCGGGGCGCGTGCTGTTCGCCGACCCGCGCACCCGGCCCACCGCCGTCATCGCGCAGAGCGACCTTCTGGCCGCCGGTGTCATCCGCGCCGCCGAGGATGCCGGTCTGCGCGTGCCCCAGGACGTCAGCGTCACCGGGTTCGACGGCGTTCCCGTCGACGGGCTCGCCCCCTACGAGCTGACCACGCTCGTCCAGCCCGCGACGGTCAAGGGCCGCGCGGCAGGCGCCGCGATCGCTGCGATGCTCGACGGGCGTGAACCGGAGTCGGTCGACCTCACTTCCACATTCCGCATCGGTAATACGACCTCGCGCGCCGGGTGACACCAGGCGCCCGGTAGACTGGCCTTGCGACCCCCGCGACCCGTCAGGAGGCCAGATTGCTCGTGTTCCTGGCTGCGTTCGCGGTGATTCCGCTGGCGCTGCCGTGGCTGGTCGGGCGAATCGGCTCGCGAGCATTCTTCGTCGCAGCGCTGCTGCCGGTCGTGGCCTTCGTCCACGCCGCCATGGCCACGCCCGAGGTCATCGCCGGTCGGGTGCCGGCCGAGTCCCTCCCTTGGATCCCCCAACTCGGCATCGATCTCTCGATGCGCATGGACACCCTCAGCTGGGTCCTCACGCTCATCGTCACCGGGGTGGGAGCGCTCGTCCTGCTGTATTGCCGCTGGTACTTCGACGGCAAGACGCAGGGCGTCGGCCTGTTCGCCGCGGTGCTCCTCGGGTTCGCGGGGGCGATGTACGGACTCGTCCTGACGGACGACATCATCGTGCTCGTGATGTTCTGGGAGATCACCAGCATCCTGTCCTACCTGCTCATCGGCTTCTACCACGCGCGCGGCGCGAGCCGACGAGCCGCCCTCCAGGCCCTGCTCGTCACGACACTCGGCGGACTCGTGATGTTCGTCGGCGCGGTCATGCTCTCGGTGATCTACGGCACGAACAGCATCACCGCGATCGTGAGCGATGCGGCGGCCCTGCGGCCGGGAAGTGACGGACTGCTCGCCACCGCGATCGTTCTGCTGCTGGTCGGTGCGCTCAGCAAATCGGCCATCTTCCCCTTCCACTTCTGGCTCCCCGGTGCGATGGCCGCGCCCACGCCCGTGAGCGCGTATCTGCATGCGGCCGCGATGGTCAAGGCCGGCATCTATCTGATCGCCCGGCTCGCGCCGGCGTTCGCCGAGAACGAGCTGTGGCGACCGATCGTCATCGGTCTGGGAATCTTCACGATGCTGCTGGGCGGCTTCCAGGCGTTGCGCGAATCCGATCTCAAGCGCATCCTCGCCTTCGGCACGGTGAGCCAGCTCGGCATGCTGACCGTCGTGCTGGGCTACGGAGAGCGAAACTCCGCGCTTGCGGGTCTCGCGCTGCTGATCGGCCACGCGCTCTTCAAGTCGGCGCTCTTCCTCATCGTCGGCATCATCGACCGCCAGCTGTCCACACGCGACATCGGCGAACTGTCCGGCGTCGGGCGCCAGGCGCCCACGCTCGCCGTCGTGTCGATCATCGCCATCGCATCGATGGTCGGATTCGCTCCCACGGTCGGCTTCGTCGCGAAAGAGGCGGTGCTCACCTCGCTGCTCGAGGGCGGTACCCGCCCGGATGCTCTCATCCCGCTCCTCGGCATCCTTCTCGGCTCGATCCTCACGACCGCGTACGGCCTGCGTTTCGTATGGGGGGCGTTCTGGACGAAGAAGGATGCCGCGGGTGCGGCCCGCCCCGTCACACCGTGGCCCGATCCTCCCCTGGGCTTCCTTGCGGCGCCGATCCTGCTTGCGGCGTTGACCCTCGCCGCGGGCTTCACGGCCCCGCTGCTCGACACGGCGTTCTCGGGCTACGCCGACACACTGCCCGCCGTCGGCGGATACCCGTACCATCTCGCGCTCTGGCACGGGTGGGAGCCGGCGCTGTTCCTCTCGCTGGGCAGCATCGCGCTGGGCGCGGTGGTGTTCGCCGTCGCGCAGCGCACGGGACGGATGCCGCATCGCGTGCTCCCCTTCACCGCCGCCGATGTCTACAACCTGGTGCTCCGCCTGATCGCGCGCATCGCGGTGTGGACCACGACCTTCACTCAGCGCGGATCGCTGCCGGTCTACGTCGGCACGATCTTCGTCGTGTTCGTGGCGGCCGAGGGCACGGCACTGTTCGCCAGCGGCGACTGGCAGATCTCGCTCGACGCCTGGCAGACGCCCATGCAGCTGGTGGTCGCGCCGATCATGATCATCGCGGGGATCTTCGCGGTGCGGGCCCGAAAGCGCTACACCGGCGTCGTGCTGGTCTCGGCGACCGGACTCGGCATGGTCGCCCTGTTCGCAACCAGCGGTGCGCCCGACCTCGCGCTGACGCAGATCCTCGTCGAGACGGTCACCCTCGTGGCGTTCGCGCTGGTGCTGCGTCGGATCCCCGCGCGCCTGGGGGAGCACAATGCCTCCGTCAAGCCGATCCTCCGGGCGATCCTCGCCATCGCGGTCGGCGCGACGATGGCGATGGTCGCGATGGTCGCGACCGGAGCGCGCGTGGCGACGCCGATCTCCGAGCGTTTCCCCGACCTCGCCTACGAGCTCGGACACGGGAAGAACGTCGTGAACGTGGCCCTCGTCGACCTGCGCGGCTGGGACACGATGGGAGAGCTGTCGGTCCTGATCCTCGCCGCCACCGGTGTGGCCTCGCTCGTGTTCGTCACCCACCGCTCCGATCTCATCTCCCGGTCGATCTCGGCGCTGCCGACGGGCGTCACCCGCACGCGACGTCCCCTCATCGAAACGGCGGAGGGACCGCGGCCCCGCGGAAGCGATCCCGACAGCACGCGTCAGACATGGCTCGTGGGCGGCCAGAAGGTGCGCCCGGAGAACCGGTCGATCCTGCTCGAGGTCATCGTGCGGATCCTCTTCCACACGATCATCGTCGTGTCGATCTACCTGCTCTTCGCCGGTCACAACCTCCCCGGCGGAGGCTTCGCGGGAGGGCTCGTCGCCGGCATGGCGCTCGTCATGCGCTACGTGGCGGGCGGGCGATACGAGCTCGGTGCGGCGGCCCCCACGGATGCCGGGCGTCTGCTCGGCGCCGGGATGGCGCTCGCCGTCGCCACGGCGGTGCTGCCGCTGCTGTTCGGTCTGCCGCCGCTGAAGAGCGTGTTCTGGGAGGCGGAGATCCCGATCATCGGTCACATCGAGTTCGTGACGTCGACCCTGTTCGACATCGGCGTCTACCTCGTTGTGGTCGGCCTCGTGCTCGACGTGCTGCGTTCGCTCGGTGGCGAGGTCGACCGGCAGACGCAGGAAGTTCGCGAGCGGGGGGTGATGGTCTCGTGACCGTCTCGGCCGTTCTCATCGTCATCATGGCCGCCCTCTTCGCGTGCGGCGCCTACGCGATGCTCGAGCGCAGCCTCACCCGCGTGCTGATCGGCTTCCTGCTGCTGGGCAACGCGACCAACCTGTTCCTGCTGGTCGTCATGGGCCGCCCCGGCATCGCCCCCTTCTTCGGCGCGGGTGACGTCGATGAGATGAGCGACCCACTGCCGCAGGCGCTGACGCTCACGGCGATCGTCATCACCTTCGCCGTCTCGGCCTTCCTGCTCGCGCTCATCTACCGCTCCTGGCAGTTGGGCCAGGCCGACACGGTGGTCGACGATGAGGAAGACATCGCCGTGCGTGATCGCGGTGCGGTCGAAGAGGACGAGATGGACGACGAGACGTCCATCGAAGACGACGACGAGGATGCGACGACCGACTTCATCGGCACCGAGACGGCCCCGATCACGGTGCTGCACCACCGCGACCTCGACGGCATCCGCGACGACGCACCCGTCGATCGCCCGGGTCGAGACGGCCGAGACGGGGGTGATGCGCGGTGAGCGCTCTGGTTCCCCTTCTCGTCGCCCTGCCGCTGCTCGGCGCGGGCATCGCGCTCGTCTTCGGTCGCCAGCGCCGCGTCCAGGTCGGTGTCTCGGTCATCACGCTGACGCTCGTGGCGGCGATCGCCGCCGTGCTCCTGTACACCGTCGACTCGTCGGGGCAGGCGATCGCCGTGTCGGTGGGCGGCTGGCCGATCCCGTTCGGGATCGTGCTGTACGTCGATCGACTCGCGGCGCTGCTCGTCGTGATCTCGAGCATCGTGCTGCTCGCGGTTCTGCTCTTCTCCGTCGGGCAGGGTGCGGCCGACGGCGACGACGACACCCCCGTGACGATCTTCCACCCCTCGTACCTCATCCTGTCGGCGGGTATCTTCAACGCGTTCATCGCGGGCGACCTCTTCAACCTCTACGTCGGCTTCGAGATCCTGCTGGTCGCCTCCTACGTGCTCATCACCCTCGGCTCCACGGAGTCGCGCATCCGCGCCGGGGTCGTCTACATCGTCGTCTCGCTCGTCTCCTCGATCCTCTTCCTCGCCGCCATCGCCGCCATCTACGGGGCCCTGGGCACCGTGAACATCGCACAGCTGGCCGAGCGGATGACGGAGCTTCCGGATTCGACGCAGCTTGTCCTGCACCTCATGCTGCTGCTCGCGTTCAGCATCAAGGCTGCCGTGTTCCCTCTGTCGTTCTGGCTGCCCGACTCGTACCCGACCGCGCCGGCCCCCGTCACCGCGGTCTTCGCGGGACTGCTGACGAAGGTCGGCGTCTACGCGATGATCCGCACCGAGACGCAGATCTTCCGCGACAACGACGTCAACACCCTGCTGCTGATCGTCGCGCTGGCGACGATGATCGTCGGCGTCCTCGGCGCGCTGGCGCAAGCCGAGCTCAAGCGCATCCTGTCGTTCACGCTCGTCAGCCACGTCGGCTACCTCGTGTTCGGGCTCGCGATCGCGACGCCCCTCGCCCTCGGCGCGACCATCTACTACATGGTCCACCACATCATCGTGCAGACCACGCTCTTCCTCGCGGTCGGCCTCGTCGAGCGTCGTGCCGGCTCGACGTCGATCCTGAAGGTGAAGGGTCTGATGCGTGCCGCACCCCTGCTGGCGGTGCTGTTCTTCATCCCGGCGATCAACCTCGGCGGCCTGCCGCCGTTCTCGGGCTTCATCGGAAAGCTCGCGTTGTTCGACGCCGCGGCCGAGGTCGGCACGCCGCTCATGTACATCCTGATCGTCGGCGGCATCGTCACCTCGCTGCTCACCCTGTACACCCTCATGCGCGCGTGGAACCTCGCCTTCTGGCGCGAGGACGACGACCACACGGAGGAGACCGGTGTCGTCGACCGCATCTCGTACCTCGGCGATGCCCCGGCGGCCGATGACGAAGGCGCCCGCCGCGTCATCCCGCGCATCATGACCGCCACGACGGCGGGGATGGTCGCGGTCACCGTCGCCCTCACGGTCTTCGCCGGTCCTCTCTACACGCTGTGCGCGAGCATCGGCGATGCGCTGCTCACGCCCGTCACGCTCGTGCAGCTCGACGATGGGGGCGGATCGTGAGCCCGACATCATCGGTGGCCGCCGCCGTCTGGCGCCAGCTTCCCTTCTTCGTGTGGCTGGTCGCCCTGTGGATGCTGCTGTGGGGTCAGTTCACGGTGCTCGCCGCCGTGACCGGCGTCGTCGTGGCGCTCGTGGTGACCCGCGTGTTCCGACTGCCGGCGGTCGAGCTGTCGGGACGGGTGAACCTCTGGTATGGCCTCGTCTTCGTGGTGATGTTCTTCCTCGCTCTGATCCGTGGATCCTTGCTCGTCGCGTGGCAGACCCTCAATCCGCGGCGCTATCCGGGCACCGCGGTGATCGCGGTGCCGCTGCGCACCGACGACGACCTGATCATGGCGCACGTCGGGGTGACCGCCTCGCTCATCCCGGGCTCGCTGATCGTTGACGTCGACCGTGACCGCCGCATCCTCTTCCTGCATGTCCTCGGCGTCTCGTCGGATCGCGACGTCGAGAACCAGCGACGCGCGGTGCAGGGCTGGGAGTCGCGGATCGTGCGGGCCGTCGGCTCGCGCGCCCAGCTGGAGACGATCCGCGCGGCGGGCGCCCAGACGCCGCGCGAGGGGGGTGCCGGGCTGTGAGCGTCCTCATCGTCGCCATCTACGTCGTGTTCGCGATCGCGGGCGTGCTCACGCTCTGGCGCATCATCGTCGGACCGTCGATCCTCGACCGCGCGGTGGCATCGGACGTGCTGCTGACGCTCGTCATGTGCGCCCTGGGCGCGGACATGGTGATCAACCATCACACCCGGTCGCTTCCGGCGTTGCTGATCATCGCCGCCGTCGGCGTCTTCGGCTCCATCGCCGTGGCGCGCTTCGTCGCACGGAGGGACAACACCGACCGATGAACGACATCCTCGACATCGTGGCCCTGGTCCTCGTGCTCATCGGCGGCCTGCTGTGCATCACGGCCGCGATCGGGCTGCTGCGCTTTCGCGATGTGCCGACGCGTCTGCACGCAGCGACGAAGCCGCAGGTGCTCGGGCTCATCCTCATCTGCCTGGCGATCGCGCTCTCGCTGCGTAGCTGGCCGGTCGTCGCCTTCCTCGTCCCCGTGGTGATGATGCAACTGGCCACGGCGCCGCTGTCAGCGCACATGGTCGGGCGCCAGGCCTATCGCAACGGCACGATCGACGAGCGCTCGCTGTACGTCGACGAGCTCGACGAGGCCCGTCGGACGCCCCCCGCCGCGGGCGGCTGAGCGCGAGAACTCCTCCCCATGGGCGGATGTGCCGGGGATGCCGATGCCTCCTGTGGACAACGGCGCGAGCGCCCGGCATCCCCGGCACACTGGACGAGTCGGGGGCCGGACCGTCAACTGGGGGGTCACGGGTCCGGCCCCGATACTCTTCGCCGGGTGCGGCCGGGCGCACTCGGGTGTTCGGGGTGAGGACCCCCCGAACCGGGGATCAGGACCGGTCAGTCGGCCGATGTGCTCGGCGGGTGCGGAGTGTGTACTGGAAGCACCGCTCCAGAGAGGCACCGCACCGTGACGACCACGACCCCACCACCCCTGACGCTCGAGCCGGCGCTCCCCGACGACCTTTCCGACTTCAGCACGCGCCTCCAGGCGTCGTTTGCGCCAGCGGTGGAGAGGGAGACGGGACACCCCAGCCCCGAGCCCATACCCAGCGACCAGGAGCTGGCAGCGTCGTTCGATGCGCCCGGCGCAGAGGTCTTCCAGGTCATCCAGGGGGGCGAGCGCGTCGGGGGCGCGGTCGTCGTCCCTGGGCGCGAACCCGGCCACCGGTCGCTGGAGCTGTTCTTCATCGACCTCGGTCGAGAAGGTCAAGGACTCGGGCGGCTGGCGTGGCGGGCGATCGAGGAGCACTATCCCGACACGAGGGTCTGGGAGACCTTCACCCCCCACTTCGAAGTGCGCAACATCCACTTCTACATCAACGTCTGCGGCTTTCACGCGGTGGAGTTCTTCCACGAGGGGCATCCTCACCCGGAGCCGCCCGGCGGTCCGACCCCTCCGGAGGGGTCGGCGGAGAGCTTCGACGGTGAGGACCGGGGCTTCCGCTTCGAGAAGGTGATGCCGACGCGGTGACGCGGCCGGAGCAGGGATCTCAGGGCGCGAGCGAGGGCGTGTGCGCCATCCCGAACTCGTGCCGTAACACGCTGCGTGCCGCGAACCATCCCGACTGCCCGCGGACCCCCGGACCGGGACTCGTCGCGGCCCCACAGAGGTAGACGCCCGGCAGAGGCGTACGCCACGGCTCGGTGCTGAGGACGGGGCGCGCGAGCAGCTGACGCAGTGTCGCGGCGCCGGCCGCGATGTCGCCGCCGATGTAGTTCGGGTTGTCGGCTTCGAGCTGGGCGGCGGTCGTACTGTGCGACGCGATGATCACATCGCGAAACCCGGGTGCGACGTTCTCGATCGCCCGGATCACGGCCTCGGTCTGGTCCACCGTCGAACCGGCCGGCACGTGCGTGTACGCCCAGAGGGCGTGGTGGCCTTCGGGTGCGCGGGTGGAGTCGAAGACCGACGGCTGCGAGACGAGCACATAGGGGGATGCCGCGTGTCGCCCGGCGAGCACGTCGCGCTCGGCCGCGGCGATCCGGGCACGCGTGCCGCCGATGTGCACGGTGCCGGCTCCGGCGATCCGTTCGTCGGCCCAGGGGACCGGCCCCGACAACGCGAACTGCACTTTCGCGGAGCCGCTGCCGTAGCGGAATCGCTCCAGGCGTCGTCGATAGGACCCCGGCATCCGCTCGCCGGCGAGCCGCACGAGCGCTCGCGGTGTGACGTCGAGCACCACCGCGCGGGCGGTCAGCTCGTCGAGCGAGGTGATCTCATGGTCGAGAACGATCTCGCCGCCGTGTGCGCGAAGGTCGTCGGCGAGAGCGTCCGAGATCGCCTGCGAGCCGCCGATGGGGATCGGCCAACCGCCCGCGTGCGCGTGTGTCTGCAGGGCGAGCCCGGCGGCCGCGGCGACCAGGCTCGGCTGCGGCGCGATCGCGTGGGCGGCGACACCGGTGATCATGGCCGGTGCGACGGCGCCGGTGAACGGCGCATCCCACGCGGCGCTGCCCTGGACGAGCGCGCGCACACCGAAGCGGGCGGTGACGAGCGGATGCGGCGGCACGCGCAGCAGCGGGGACCCCGTGAACCGGGCGATCTCCCGCGCGCGGCTGGCGAGAGGGGCGATCAACCGTCGGTAGGCGGCACCGTCGCGGCCGAGGCCGTCGACGGTGCGCTCCAGGTCGCGGTACGCGATGCCGGAGCCGCCGTCGGCGGGGCTCAAGGGATGCGCGAACGAGATCTCCGGCGTGACGAACTCCACGCGCCGCGCGAGCCCGAACGCGCGGAAGAAGGGAGAGGCGAGCGCGAGCGGATGCACGGCTGAGCAGGTGTCGTGGCGGAACCCGGGTGCCACCGTCTCGGCGGTGCGGGCTCCGCCGCCGAGCTGTGCCATCCGTTCGAAGACCCGCACCGACAGGCCCGCCCGCGCGAGCGTGACAGCGGCGGCCAGGGCGTTGGGGCCCGATCCCACCACCTCGACGTCGGTCATGCCCGCCCCGCCCCGGCGTCGTGTCGCGGACGGCGAGTCCGCCGCGAGCCGCCGAAAGTGGCGGATGATCGCTCGCCGTCGAACTGCCGAGCGCTGGTCGCCATTGAGTCTCCTCCGGGTCCCTTCCGATCGTAGAGGCCTGCGGGTCGGCGCCGGTGGGGGTGACGCGCGGATGCGCCTGCCTGCCCCCGCCTCTCCGCCTCTCCGTGTTCCGTCTTCAGTCTCTGCCGGCTCACGCTCGGCCGGCCGACCCGGAATCCCGCGGGTGGGGCTGGTCGCCGTGCTCTCGCGGACTGAATACGGAACGTGGCGCGGGAGGGCGGGCGGAGTCCGCGCCACGGTCTACCCGATCAGGCTCGGCTGCAGGTCGCGGAGCGTCCGGCGGTGTGTCATCCGTGTCACTCCCACGGCCGCCAGGGCCAGCGCCCCGCCGAGCCACAGCAGCAGCACACTGATGTCCGTGCCGACGCGGGCGAGATCGCCGCCGTACATCAGCTGGCGCATGGCGTCGACGACGTATCCCATCGGCAGCACGTGGTGCAGCGCCGCCAGCGGCGCCGGCAGCGTCTGCCAGGGGAAGGTCCCTCCCGCCGTCACAAGCTGCAGCACCATGAGTACGAGGCCGACGAACTGGCCGACCGAGCCCAGCCAGACGTTCAGCGCGAGGATGATCGCCGCGTAGGTGAAAGAGGCGAGCATCAGGATGCCGAGAGTGCCGAGCGGGTTGGCGAACCGGAAGCCGAGGGCGAAGGAGAGCACCCCGAACAGCGCAACCATGCCCACGCTGCCCAGGAAGGCAGGGGTCAGCCAGCCGGCGATGGTCACCCGGAGGGGCGAGCGCAGCGCCGTGACGGCTCGGCGCGAGATGGGCTTGACGATGAGGAAGAGCGCGTAGATGCCGATCCAGCCGGCGAGAGCAGCGAAGAACGGGGCGAGTCCGGCGCCGTAATCTCCCGCCGAGGTCTGCGCGCTCGAGCTCACCGCGACCGGATCGGAGATGGTCTTGGCCTGAGCATCACGGGTTGCGGCATCCGTGTCGGGAATCGCCTGCACTCCCGACGCCAGTCCGTCGCGCAGCTGTGTCGCGCCGCCGGCGACCTGACCCGTCCCGGACGCGAGGGTCGCAGCCCCGGCCGCCGCTTGGGTGGCGCCGTCGCGGAGCGAGCCGGCGCCGCCGGCGACCTGCGCCGCCCCGGAGGAGACCTGTGCGGCGCCGGAGGCGACCTGCGCCGCCCCAGAGGCCAGCTCGTCAACCTGCGACACCGCGGCCTGAAGGCGGTCGTTGCCGCTCACCGCGGCATCGCCGATGGGATCGAGCGCAGCGAGCACCCGGTCGATCGTCGGCTGGTCGACTCCGCGGTCGGCCAGCAGTTTCGCGATGTCGGTGCGGGCCTGCGGGATCGCGGCGACCACCTGCTGCCCTGCGGATGACGCGCGATCCGCGTAGCCGTCGAGCGTCGCCGTGCCTGCCGACACGCGGTTTGCTCCGTCGGCGACCTGCGCGGCGCCCGAGGCGACCTGGTTCGCACCGTCGGTGAGCGTTCCTGCGCCCTGCGCGAGCGCCGCGGTGCCCTGCGCCAGCGTCGTGCTGCCTGCGGCGACCTGGGAGGCGCCGTCGGCGAGGGTGGTGGCACCGTCGGCCGCCTGCACGAGCTGGGCGCGGATGTCGGCGAGGCCTCCGAGCAGGCGCGACGCCGCCTCCTGACCGACGAGCTCGGCGACCGAGCGACGGATCTTCTCGACGGCCTGCGTGCCGATGGTCGAGGCCAGGTAGTTGTTGGCGTCGTTGGTCTGCAGCCCGATCGTCGCCTGGTGCGGTGCGGTACCGCCGGAGGAGACGAGGGCCGCGGAGAAGTCCGAGGGGATCGTCACGATGAAGTCGACCGTGCCGTCGTGGAGCGCGGTCGCGGCATCCGCCTCGCTCATCGCACGCCAGTCGAAGGCGTGACCGTCGATGAGCTGCTGCGAGACCTGGCTGCCGTACTGTGCCGCATCGCCGCCGGTCCCCGACCCCTCATCGAGGTCGACCAGTGCGACGGGAACCTCCGAGAAGTGCCCGTACGGGTCCTGGTTGGCCCACAGGTAGAGCCCGCCGTAGAGGACGGGCACGAGCATGAGGGCGACGAGGGCGATGACCGACATCCGCGTCGCCGTGAGGCGCCGCAGCTCGGCAGCGATCATGGCGGGGATCTTCATCGGTGGCCTCCAGCGAGGGGAGCGGTGGTGCGCAGGCGCACGCGACTGGGCTTGAGGACCCGGGCGCTGGAGGGATGTGGCGCCAGGGATGCCGAGGTGTCGGCCAGTGCAGCAGCGGCTGCTTCGCCGGCGATGACGAGCACGGCGAACCCTCGGTCGGCGAACTCCTCGGCGAGCTCCCACCACTGGGCGGGGTCGCCGCCGTGGCGGTCGGGGGAGACGAGGACGAGGCCGTCGACCCCGGGACGCGCGGACGCGAGTTCGAGAAGAATGCGCAGCCGGTGCGCCGGTGCGAGGTCGGCGATCGGCAGTCGCGCCGACGATCGGAGGTCGTGCTCGTCGAGCCACCGCCGTGCCGACAGCGGGTCGGATGCGAGGCCAGCGAACATGAGCTCTTCGGCGACGACACCGGCCACGGCGATGTTCGGCGCGGGCTCGCTGACATCGGGGGCATCGACGAGGGCGACACGACGGCGCAGCGCGTTGCGGGCGCGGCGGTCGGTGGCCTCGTCGAGTGCGACGGTGCCGGCATCCGGGCGCATCCGCCCCGATGCGATGAGGCCCAGCACCGTGGGGCGCTGCTCGGTCTCGGCGACCGCGAGGGTGGCGCGGCCGCTGCGGTAGCTGAGGCTCGTCGCGCCCAGGGCCTCTCCGCGGCGGCCCTTCTGCACCCCATCCAGACGCACGCGCATCAGTTCGCCTCCAGCACATCGGGGTGGGCGTTCAGCAGCGCTTCGGACTCGCGCCAGGACAGTCCGGCGATGCTGAGGACGGCGCGCACGGCGAGCGAGGTCGCGATCGGTGACGACGCGTCGATGCGGCTGACCGCGGCGCGCGCCGTCTCTTCGATGAGACGCGCGAGGGTCGGGGCGGCCATGTCGACGCGGAGGGTGCCGTCGTCCTGACCGGCGCGGACGACATCGACGAGGGCGCGCCGCAGAGGTGCGAGTGCGGTAGCGGTCTGTTCGAGGTGGCTCTCGTCGAGCGCGAGAGCGGCGGCGACCTGCACATGCGCGGCCTCGGTCCACAGCGCCGCCGTCAACCGGGCCAGGGCGAGCGGAGGGTGCGGCTCGTCGAGCGACGAGGCGATCGCGTTGAAGCGCTGGGCGCCCGCGGCGATGAGCTCCGTGAGCAGCGCCTGGCGGTCGTCGAAGTGTCCATACAGTGCACGCCGTGACAATCCGGCGGCGCGGGCGATCTGGTCGATCGAGGCAGACGGGTCGAGCGCCAGGGTGGTCGCAGCCGCCTGCAGGATGCCGGCACGGTTGGCGGCGGCATCCTTTCTCGGGCGTCGAAGGGGTGCGGGGGTGGTCACCCGGTCAGTGTATTAACTTGCACACTGCTGTGCAAGTTTCGGGGCGCCGTGGGCGCGCTGTCAGTCGGCGCCGAAGTCGAACGACGCCGACTCGGATGCCTCGTCGACCGCCTCCGCGAGCTGTTCGCGCGCCTCGTCGAACGGGGCCACGTGTCCGGTGATCTGCGCCGACGCGCCCGACGCGAGGTCGCCGACCAGTTCGGCGGTCGCGCCGCCGATGAGTCCGAGGCCCGCGTACTGCTCGAGACGGGCCCGCGAGTCGGCGATGTCGAGGTTGCGCATCGTGAGCTGACCGATGCGGTCGGTCGGCCCGAACGCGGAATCTCCGACGCGCTCCATCGAGAGCTTCTCCGGGGCGTACGACAGGTTCGGCGACACGGTGTCGAGGATCGTGTAGTCCTCCCCGCGGCGAAGGCGCAGGGTGACGGTGCCGCTGATGGCAGAGCCCACCCATCGCTGGATCGACTCGCGTAGCATGAACGACTGCGGCTCCAGCCAGCGTCCCTCGTACATGAGGCGGCCGAGTCGGCGACCCTGCTCGTGATACGTCGCCAGCGTGTCCTCGTTGAGGATGCCGTTGACGAGGCGCTCGTACGCGATGAACAGGAGCGCCATGCCGGGTGCCTCGTAGATACCGCGGGACTTCGCCTCGATGATGCGGTTCTCGATCTGGTCGCTCATGCCCAGTCCGTGACGGCCGCCGATCGCGTTCGCCTCTCTGACCAGGGCGACGGCATCGGCGAACTCGACGCCGTTGATGGCGACCGGCCGGCCGGCCTCGAAGGTGATCGAGACGTCCTCCGTCGCGATCTCGACGGTGGGGTCCCAGAAGCGCACGCCCATGATCGGGTCGACGATCTCGAGCGAGACGTCGAGGTGCTCGAGGGTCTTGGCCTCGTGGGTCGCACCCCAGATGTTGGCATCGGTGGAGTATGCCTTCTCGACCGAGTCGCGGTACGGGAAGTCGTGCGCGACGAGCCACTCGCTCATCTCTTTTCGACCACCCAGCTCGGTGACGAAATCGGCATCCAGCCAGGGCTTGTAGATGCGCAGCGCCGGGTTGGCGAGCAGGCCGTAGCGGTAGAAGCGCTCGATGTCGTTGCCCTTGTACGTCGAGCCGTCGCCCCAGATGTCGACGCCGTCTTCCTTCATCGCGCGCACGAGGAGCGTGCCGGTGACGGCGCGGCCGATGGGCGTCGTGTTGAAGTAGGTGCGCCCGCCCGAGCGGATGTGGAACGCACCGCAGGCGAGGGCGACGAGGCCCTCCTCGACCATCAGCGGCTTGCAGTCGATGAGGCGCGACTTCTCGGCGCCGTACTGCAGGGCGCGACCGGGGATCGCATCGATGTCGTCCTCGTCGTACTGGCCCAGATCGCCGGTGTAGGTGTACGGGACGGCGCCCTTGTCGCGCATCCATGCGACGGCGACGGAGGTATCGAGCCCCCCGGAGAAGGCGATGCCGACGCGCTCGCCGACGGGCAGGGACTGAAGGACCTTCGACATGGAACCTCAGTCTACTGAGGGGCGGCGGTGCAACCTGCGGGTGCGGGCTCTCACGGCCGCGGGGGTCACCGGATTCGCATAGCCACGCATCCATCCACTACGTTCTGCCCGTGCCGTTCGACCTGACGTTCCAGAACACCGGCACCGGCTTCCTCACCGTCTCGGAACTCACGACACGCTTCCGGCGCAGCTGAACTACCTGGCGACGCCGGCGCCCGTGTTCACGAAGCAGGCCGACGGTCTTCTCTCCGACAAGGTCACGGTGGGTCTCAGCCCCGACGGGCGCACGGTCACGTTCACGTGGCCGTCGGACGGCAACCGCATGAAGCCCGGCGAGGTGTTCAAGGTCCGCCTCTTCCTCGAGCTGCAGCCGGCCACTCCGCCGACCCGGCCAGCGTGGTCATCGGCGCCGACACGACGATCGCGATCGGCGTCGACAACCGCTTCGACAAGCCGTTGCCCGCGACCGGTGGCAGCTCCGCGCTCGTGCTCGGGGTGTCCGGCTTCGGTATCGCGGGTGTGATCGTCGGCATCGTGCTGCTGACGCGCCGCCGCCGCCGCGAGGTCTGACGGATGCGCCCGGCGGGGCGGGATGACCGCCCGCCCGCCCCGCCCGCGCAGCGTCGGAGCGCAGCACGGGCTGCTCGATAGGATGGGGTGTACCGGCATTCCCGGTGCAACCGTCCGATATGCGCCAGAAGGCCGAAAACGGGGGAGCAGTCCATGCCAGGCATCGTGATCGTCGGCGTCCAGTGGGGAGACGAAGGCAAGGGCAAGGCCACCGATCTTCTCGGTGAGCGCACCGACTGGGTCGTCAAATTCAACGGCGGCAACAACGCCGGTCACACCGTCGTCATCGGCGATGAGAAGTACGCGCTGCACCTGCTGCCCTCCGGCATCCTGTCGCCCGGCGTGAACGCCGTCATCGGCAACGGCGTCGTCGTCGACCTCGAGGTGCTGTTCGCCGAGCTGGAGGCGCTCAACGCCCGGGGCCTCGACACGTCGCGCTTGAAGATCAGCGCCAACGCACACGTGATCACGCAGTATCACCGCACCCTCGACAAGGTCACCGAGCGCTTCCTCGGCAAGCGCATGATCGGTACGACCGGGCGCGGCATCGGTCCGACCTACGCCGACAAGATCAATCGCGTCGGCATCCGCATTCAGGACCTCTTCGACGAGAACATCCTGCGCCAGAAGGTCGAGGGTGCGCTCGATCAGAAGAACCACCTGCTGGTCAAGGTCTTCAACCGCCGTGCCATCACCGTCGACGAGGTCGTCGACGATCTGCTCTCCTACGTCGAGCGCCTGCGCCCCATGGTCTGCGACACCGGGCTGCTGCTCAGTCGGGCATTGGATGCCGGTGACGTCGTCGTCTTCGAGGGCGGCCAGGCCACGATGCTCGACGTGGACCACGGCACGTACCCGTTCGTGACCTCCTCCTCCGCCACCGCCGGCGGCGCCTCGACCGGTTCGGGCGTCGGCCCCAACCGCCTCGACCGCATCGTCGGCATCGTCAAGGCCTACACGACACGCGTGGGCTCCGGCCCGTTCCCGACGGAGCTGTTCGACGACAAGGGCGAGTGGCTGCGCAAGCGCGGCTTCGAGTTCGGCACGACGACGGGTCGGCCCCGCCGCGTGGGCTGGTACGACGCGCCGATCACGCGCTACGCGACCCGCATCAACGGCATCACCGACCTCGTCCTCACCAAGCTCGACATCCTCACCGGACTCGAGCAGATCCCCGTGTGCGTCGCATACGACGTGGACGGCGAGCGGTTCGATGAGGTCCCGGTCAATCAGAGCGACTTCCACCACGCGACCCCGATCTTCGAGTACTTCCCGGGCTGGCAGGACGACATCTCCGGCGCACGGAGCTTCGAGGACCTGCCCGTCCCGGCGCAGGAGTACGTGCTGGCTCTCGAGGCGATGAGCGGCACGCGCATCTCGGTGATCGGCGTGGGGCCCGCCCGTGACGCGGTCATCGTGCGTCACGATCTCGTCGACTGAGGTGCGCTTCTTCCTCGGCGGATACTCCGCCGATATGGGCGGCCGCGCGGAGGGCGTCGGAACGCTCCTGGCGGGCAACGCCGATGACGTGTCGGCCGGCGGAGAGCTCGCCCGGCGCACGGAGGTCGCGGTGCGCGCCGACTCGCCGTCGTGGCTCGCGTGGCATCCGACCCTTCCCGTCGTCTACGCGGCACTCGAGGGGCGCGGTGTGGTGCAGGCCTATCGCCGCATCGGCGACGAGAGGTTCGTTCCGCACGGGGGTGCGCTGGAAGCCGGCGAGGCCGTCTGCCACATCGCTGTCGCAGCAGACGCGACTGTCGCGCGCGCACCACGTGCGCTTCCTCCCGCGCGACACGATCGCGACGACCGATCTCGGGCTCGATCTGGTGCGGTTCTGGCGGGGTGACCCGGCGCGGGGCTCGCACGACGTCGCGCTTGCGCGGGAGACCGGGCCGCGCCACAGTCGATGGCATCCCTCCGAGCATCTGTTCGTGGTGACCGAGCTGTCGAACGAGCTCTACGCACTGGCCCACGATGCGAGCGGGCAGTGGCGGGTCGTCGCCGGGGCGTGGACTGGCCGCGGCATCACGTCGTCGTGCGCGACACCCTCCTCGTGGCGGGTCAGCGCTCCGACGAGATCGCCGCGCTCACGCTGGATGAGCGCACCGGGGTGCCGGGGCGCGCCCGACGCCGCGTGGACGCCCCCTCGCCCACCTGCCTGCTCGCGGCATCCTGAGGTCGCCGCCGAGGGCCGCCGGGTCGGGAAGCCGATGGGGCTCAGGTCGCAGCATCCTGCTTGGGGATGAAGACCTTCTTGATGATCAGCAGGATGGAGGCGGTCACGGGAATCGCGACGAGCGCGCCGAGCAGACCCATGAGCGTGCCGCCCACGAGGGCGCCGATCACCACGAGTGCGCCGGGCACGGCGATGGCCTTGTTCATCACCTTCGGCGTGAGCACGTATGCCTCGAGCTGCATGTAGACCAGATACGCGACGGCGAAGATGAGCGCCGACAGGGGACTGGCGAAGAGGGCGACCACCGAGGCGATGCCCCAGAACAGCACCGTACCGACGAGCGGAATGATCGTGAGGCAGAAGGCGACCACCGCCATCAGGGCGGGGAACGGCAGGCCCAGCACCGTGTAGAGGATGAAGCTCACCACGGCGTTGAAGAAGGCGAGCACCACCATGCCGCCCAGGTAGCCACCGACGGACTCGGTGATCTGCTCGGTCAGGTCGGCGGTCAATGAGCGACTGCGCGCGGGCATCAGGCGGTAGAACGCCTGCTTGATCTCGGGCAGCGAGGCGAGGAAGTACAGGCTCAGCACGATGACGATGATCATCCCGGAGATCGTGGTGCCGATGGAGATGCCGATCTGCAGCACGCCTCCGCCGATCGCCGCGAGATGGCCCGGGTCGGTGAGGAACTTCTGCACCTCGGCGACGATCGCGGGCACCTGGTCGCCGAACTGATCGCGGGCCCAGCGGTAGAGGTCGGTCTGCTGGAAGGACGTCACGAGGGTGGGAACGTCCGTGATGAACTGGGCGATCTGGCGCACCACCGTCGGCACGATGAGCCACAGAACCGCGACCAGCAGCAGCGCGAGGGCGAAATAGACGATCACGATCGCCCACGCGCGACCGACTCCGTGCCGCTGCAGTCGCTGCACGACGGGGTTGAGCCCGAGCGCGACGAACAGGGCGAAGGCGACGTAGATCCACACCGTGACCAAGCTGGTGACGGCCATGCCCAGCAGGATTGCCACCAGGCCGCCGAGCGTCAGGAAGAAGCCCACGACGAAGGGGCGGTTCAGGGTCGTCCACACCGCCCGCCCCGTGTGTGAGCGATGCGCAGCAGCCTCGGCCGACACCGCACCGTCGGTCGTTCTCGCCCGGTCGGAACCCGCAGCGGTCTTCGTGCCACGCCGGAGCGAACGCGGGCGGGGCTCGTTCGATGCTGCTGCCATGGTCACACTCTAGGGCTGTCGGCGGATGCCGCGGGGAGAGGCGGTAGTGTCGGCGAGGACGAGAGGAAGCCCATGACCGACGCCGCCGTTCACCTGCAGCGCCTGCGTGCCAGCATCGACAACATCGACGCGGCGCTGATCTTCATGCTCGCCGAACGCTTCCGCTGCACGCAGCAGGTCGGGGTGCTCAAAGCGGAGCATCGGATGCCGGCATCCGACCCCGCTCGCGAAGAGCAGCAGATCGCGCGTCTGCGTCGCCTCGCTCTCGAGGCCGACCTCGATCCCGAGTTCGCCGAGAAGTGGTTCAACTTCGTCGTCGCCGAGGTCATCCGCCATCACACCGCCGCGGCGGCCGCCGACTGATTCCTGCGGCCGGGCGACGGCGCCGCCGGGTCAGGGGGTGGCGCGCCGCAGCGTGAGGAACGATGCGGCGCCGAGGACGACCGTGAGCGCAGCCAGCACCGCCGTCAGCCCCATCGGCCCCAGGTCGGCGAGCCAGGTCCACACCGTCGCCCAGGCATCCATCCGCCCGACGAGCCACAGGGCGACGATCAGCAGCACCCCCACGCCCGACAGCGTGAGCGTCAGCCCGAGAGGGCCGAAGCGGCGGTAGAGAGTCGCTCCCCAGAAGCCGGCCACGAACAGCACCATCCCCACCACGGCGAAGAAGACTCCCGCCCCGACGGGGCCGGCGGTCCACACCCAGTCGAGCGAGAAGAAGTAGCCGTTGACGCCCCAGCCTCCGGTGGCGCGCTCGATCGCGCCGCCGGCGGCGAAGACCGCGCCCAGGAGGACGGCCGTCACCAGGGCCGCGAGCATCGTGCCGAAGAAGAACTCCCGACGGGTGATGCTGAGCGCCTGAGAGAACGGGAACGTGTAGCTCAGCGACATGATGCCCAGGCCGAAGAAATACCAGATCGGAGCCTGACTTCCGCCGCCGTACTTCGCCCCGCCGTAGGGGATGAGCGCGAAGATCGCGATCGAGAGCACGAGGCTGACGACGAGGATGATCAGCGGCAGCCAGACGAACGTGTACTTGTTGACGAACTGCATGCGAGTGACGGTGAGAACCCGGTTCATCGGCGTGCTCCTTCGGCGGGGGTGGTGGCGGCGGCGCTCGCCGCGACCGAGGATTCGGCGTCGTGCTGGGTGAGGCGGACGATTAGCTGCTGCAGAGAGACCGCACCCACCTCGAGCCCGGATGCCGCCAGCTGTGCCCTGTCCTGCGTGTCGAGTTCGCCGAGCAGGGTCGCGCTGGCCACGCGGCCGAGGCTCTCGCGGTGAAGCACCTCGCGCCCCGCGGTGAAGGCGTCGACGGCGACGGCGTCGCCGATGATCGTCGAGGCCCGGCCGCGGACGGCATCGGTCTCCTCGTCGAGGATGATGCGCCCGCGATCGATGACGATCACCCGTTCGATGAGGTCGGCGACTTCGTCGATGAGATGGCTGGACAGCACGATCGTGCGGGGGTGTTCGGCGTAGTCGGCGAGGAGACGGTCGTAGAAGATCTGGCGCGCGACGGCATCCAGTCCGAGGTAGGGCTCGTCGAAGAACGTCAGCTCGGCGCGCGAGGCGAGTCCGATGATGACACCGACCGCCGACAGCTGCCCGCGGGAGAGCTTCTTGATCCGCGTCTTCATGGGCAGCTGGAACGCATCGATGAGCTCGTCCGCGAGATCCTGGTTCCAGTGCGGGAAGAACATCGCCGCCATCCGGAAGGCGTGGACGGGTCGGGCGTCGTCGGGATAGCGCTGACTCTCGCGCACGAAGCAGATCCGGCCCAGCACGCGGCTGTTCTCGTACGGGTTCTCGCCGAAGACGCTGACCTCGCCGCTCGTCGCGAAGTTCTGGGCGGTCAGGATCGACATCAGGGTCGTCTTGCCGGCGCCGTTGCGGCCCAGCAGGCCGTAGATGACGTTCTCTTGGAGGGTGAGGGACACCCCGTCCAGAGCAGCGGCGTTCTTGTAGCGCTTGACGAGGTCGGTCACCTGGACGACGGTCATCGGGCGCCTCCTTCCGGGGTCGATGTGGGGTGGGCCGCCGCCTGGTCGCGGACCATGGCAGCGAGTTCGTCGGCGCTGAGGCCGAGCGTGTGCGCCTCCGCGAGCAGGGGCTGGATGAATCGGGCGGCGAAGGCGGCGCGGCGCTCGGCGCGCAGGCTCTCGCGGGCGCCTGCCGCCACGAACATGCCGATTCCGCGGCGCTTGACGAGCACGCCCTTTTCCACGAGCATGTTCACTCCCTTCGCGGCCGTGGCCGGGTTGATGCGGTAGAACGCCGCCAGTTCGTTCGTCGACGGCGCGCGGGTGTCTTCGGGAAGGCTCCCGTCCACGATGGAGTCCTCGACGCTCTCGGCGATCTGCACGAAGAGCGCGCGTCCCTCATCGATCACGTGGCCTCCCGGCATCCAGTGAATTGGTTAGTTACTTGACTAAGTAACCATAGAACGTTGACGGCGTCAAGCGCTGCCGGAGCGCCGCGGTCTCCGCGTGCGCGCGATAGCGAGAAGTCGGCGTCGCGTCCAATTTGCGTGCGCATTCACCGGATGAAACGGTGGTGGCGGCCCCACGCGGGGTCGACCCCCAGACCAGTCCGCGACCGCTGTCGTGCCCGTTGGCACCGGCGGACGTAAGGTCGGCGGCCTGTGCCCGGATCCGATGTCCGGTGCCGAGCGCTCTGCCCGAGCGCGAGTGGCCGTCACCCGGGCGTGACCGATGCAGCCTGTGCACCGGGCTGCCGAGGTGTTCTGTGACCGACGCTGTTTCCGCTGCGCCCCTGTTGGAGGCGCGGCATCTGTTCAAAGTCTTCGGACGCGATCCGAAGGATGCCGTCGCGCGCTTGCGCGCCGGTCAGTCCCGCGCCGAGGTGGCGGATGCCGGGACGGCCGCCGTCGTCGACGCCAGCTTCACCGTCAACCGCGGCGAGATCTTCGTGATCATGGGACTGTCCGGATCGGGCAAGTCGACCATCATCCGCATGCTCAACGGGCTGCTCGCCCCGACCGCGGGCGACGTGACGATCAACGGCCGCAACGTCACCACGGCCTCCGCCGCGCAGCTGCGCAGCATCCGCCGCGAGTCGGTGTCGATGGTCTTCCAGCATTTCGCGCTGCTACCGCACCTCAGCGTGCTCGACAACGCGGCCTACGCGCTCGAGATCCAAGGCGTGGGCAAGGCCGAGCGTCGGGAGCGCGCACGGGAGATCCTCGACCGGGTCGGGCTCGGCGACCGTGTCGACGCCCTTCCCGACCAGCTCTCCGGTGGCATGCGCCAGCGCGTCGGCATCGCTCGGGCCCTGACGGCCGGCACCGACATGCTGCTCATGGACGAGGCTTTCTCCGCCCTCGATCCCCTCATCCGTCGCGAAATGCAGGAACAGCTCGTCGAACTGCAGCGCGAGCTCGGACGCACGATCGTGTTCATCACCCACGACCTCAACGAGGCGATGTTCCTCGGCGACCGTATCGCCGTGATGCGCGACGGTCGCATCGTGCAAAACGGCACGCCCGAGGAGATCCTCACCGACCCGGCGAACGACTACGTCGCCCAGTTCGTGCAGGACGTCGACCGGGCCCGGGTGCTCACGGCATCCGCCGTCATGGAGCCGCCCACCCTGTCCACCCCGATCACCGCGGGCGTGCGCGGGGCTCTGCGCGCGATGCGCGAGAACCAGGCCGGCGCCGTGTTCGCCATCGAGAACCGGCGCCTGGTCGGCGTCGTGACCGACCGCGCGGTCATCCGCGCCGTGAAGGCGGGTGAGACCGACCTTCGCCGCATCGTCGATCGGCACGTGCCGACCGTGGGGCCAGACGACCTGCTGACCGACATCGTCGAAGCCGCGGTCGAGGCCACCGTGCCGCTCGCCGTCGTCGACGAGCACGGCCGGCTGCGCGGGGTGATCCCGCGCATCACGCTGCTCGCGGCGCTCGGCAACGTCCCGCCCACCACGCGGGAGATGCCCGTCGTGCAGACGCCGCTGGAGATGGTCGCGGAGTTCACGCCGCTCGTCGACGCCGCAGCGGAAGGGGGGCGCTGATGGAGGGGTTCCGCATTCCCATCGGGCAGTGGGCCGAGGCCATCGTCGACGCCCTGAGTGACGCGCTGCGCGGATTCTTCGACGCCGCGGCATTCGTGCTCGGAGCGGTCTACGACGGGGTGGATGCCGTGCTCATGGCGCCCCCGTTCTGGGTGATCGTCGTGGTGTTCGCCGCCCTGGCCTTCGCGGTCAGCGGCTGGCGGCTCGCCGCCGGCACCGCACTCGGGCTTCTGCTGATCGTCGCCGTCGATCAGTGGGACAACGCGATGGACACGCTCGCGCTCGTCATCGTCGCGGCCCTGGTGGCGATCATCATCGCGATCCCCGTCGGCATCTGGGCGGCACGCAACGACACCGCGTCGCGCATCGTGCGCCCGGTGCTCGACTTCCTCCAGACGATGCCCGCGTTCGTCTACCTGATCCCCGCCATCATCTTCTTCGGCGTCGGCGCGGTTCCCGGCATGATCGCGACCATCCTGTTCGCGATCGCGCCCGGCGTCCGGCTCACCGAGCTCGGTATCCGCGGCGTCGACACCGAGGTGGTCGAGGCCGGCTACGCCTTCGGAGCGTCTCCGGCGCGCGTGCTGCGCCAGATCCAAATCCCGCTCGCGCTGCCGTCGATCATGGCCGGCATCAACCAGGTGATCATGCTCAGCCTGTCGATGGTCGTCATCGCGGGCATGGTCGGAGCCGGGGGCCTGGGCGGCGAGATCGTCCGCGCCATCGGCCGGATCAACGTCGGCCTCGGCTTCGAGGCCGGACTGTCGGTCGTGATGATCGCCATGATCCTCGACCGCTTGACCTCGGCGCTGGGCCGCCCACGCGCCCCGCGCCGCCTCCGCGCCACCACCCGACCCGGCGGGCACGTTGCCCGCCCCAGCCGCGGAGAGTCCGCGGCTGACACCGAACGATCCGCGGACAGCACGCGGATGGAGAGGACGTCAGCATGAAGCACACCAGGAGCATTCTGGGCGGCATCGCCCTGACCGCCGCCGCCACGCTCGCTCTGAGCGGGTGCGCCGGAGGCGCCGGCGACACCGCAACGCCCGGCGCCGAGAAGAAGTCGATCGAGATCGCCGTGTTCAACGGGTGGGACGAGGGCATCGCCGCGTCGTATCTGTGGCAGTCGATCCTCGAGGACAAGGGCTACGACGTGAAGCTCACGTACGCCGACGTCGCGCCCGTCTACCAGGGCCTTGCGCGCGGCGACTTCGACCTCGTCCTCGACACGTGGCTGCCCACGACCCACGCGGACTACATGAAGCGCTACGGCGACAAGGTCGAGGACCTCGGCGCCTGGAACGACGACGCGCGGCTGACGATCGCGGTGAACAAGGACGCGCCGATCGACTCGCTCGATCAGCTCGCCGCGGCATCCGACCAGTTCGGCGGACGCATCGTCGGCATCGAGCCGGGCTCGGGGCTCATGCGCATCACCGGCGACGATGTCGTGCCCGGCTACGGCCTGGAGTCGATGCAGCTGGTGGAGTCGTCCACTCCCGCCATGCTCGCCGAGCTCAAGAAGGCGACGGATGCCGGCCAGAACATCGCCGTGACCCTCTGGCGGCCGCACTGGGCCTACAGCGCTTTCCCCATCAAGGACCTCGCCGACCCGAAGGGGCTGCTGGGCTCCGCCGAGAGCATCCACTCCGTGGCCTCCACGTCCTTCGCGAAGGACCACCCCGAGGTGCACGGCTGGATCTCGAACTTCTCGATGCCCAGCGACAAGCTCGCCTCGCTCGAGGACGTGATGTTCAACCAGAACAACGGAGACGACTACGGCCCCGCGCTCACGCAGTGGATCGCCGACAACCGGGCGTGGGTCGACGGCCTCACGTCCTGAGGCGACTCAGGGTCGGGGTCCGGCGCTCGCCGGGCCCCGTTCGTCGTCGGGGGCGGGGTGCGGCCGTTCGATCTGCAGGGCGACCTTGTTCTCCAAGATCTCGACGGCTTCATCGGACAGGGCCAACAGGCCGTCGACCTCCTCGCGCACGCGCCGGTAGGCCACCTGCCGCTCGGCCGGCGTGGCGGAATCGTCGAGGGCGACGCTCAACAGCTGCTGGGCAGTCGCGAGGCGCTTGCGCTCGGTCTCGGTGAACTGCGAGTCGCGCACGCGGCGAGCGTCGCGCTCGGCGAGATCGAAGGCCACCTCGTAGTCCGTCACGGCGGTGCGATACTCGGCGAGCTGCTCAGGGCTCACCCGGGCGTCGGCGGTCGGCGGGCGCAGGCGGTCGGCGACCTTCTTGGCGCGGAGGAACGCGGCGGTCAGGGGCTGCCGGCCGTCGCTCATGGTCGGGAAGGCGATCATGCGGGCGACGTCGAGCTCATACTCCAGCCAGCGCGCCGTGACGTCGTCGTGCACGGCGAAGAGCTTCTCGAGCTGGTCGGGAAGGGGCGACGGCTTGGTGATCGGCTGCGGCTGGCCGCCACCGGTGACCCGCGTGGACGCGGTGACGGTCTTCAGCTCGGCCTTCGCGCGCATCACCTCGACCCGGCGCGCGTGGCGGCGCTGCGCGAGCACGTCCCAGCGGCGCGCGGCACCGCCGGCGATGCCGAGGAGCGGAAACACCAGCCACCAGTAGCTGCCGGCGAAGGTCCAGAAGTGATCCACGGGCTTACCCTACGCGCGGGGGCGGCGCGGAACCGGCCACACACGGCGACCGCCGCCGGCATCCGGATCGCCCGCGGCACCGTCGTCGGCACTCGCCGTGCCCGAGGACGCCGCGTCGGACACCACCGGTGACGTGCGTGCCGAGACAACCCGGGCCAGCGCCTCGGTGCCGCGCGCGAGGGCGGTCTGCGTCAGGCTCTGGGCGATGATCGTCCATTGCTCGCGCACCGGGGCGCCCGTGGTCCTGGCATCCGGGTCTCCGGGCTGGGGACGCGCGGGAGCGTCGCCCGCGGCGCGCGCCTGCCGCCAGGCCTCGGCCTCGGCCACGGCGAAGGCGCGCCCGGCGGCGGCCACCGCGTCGCGGTACGCGGTGAACTGCGCGGGCGTGACGCGGGCGTGCGCGGAGGCCGGACGCTGCTCCCGCGCCGCCTTGTCAGCGGCGAGGAAGGCGGCGGTCAGCGGCTGGCGCGCATCGGTCATCGCGGGGAAGGCGATGAGCCGCGCCGGATCGGTCTCATAGGTCATCCATCGGGCGATGATCTCGTCGTGTGCCCGCATCATGCGCGCGACCGGTAGGTGGGCGTCGTCGCCGGCCGCCGGCAGCGCGGCCCGCGCGGCGGTCACGTGCGCGCGCCGCGACCGGGCCGTCGCCGTCGCGACGCGGACCTCGTCGGTGGCGCGGTCGAGCTGCCGCCGCGCCGCGGCGACATCTGTCGCACTCGCGCGACCGGTCGCGCGCTCGGCCTGCAGCCGATCGAGCTCTGTGCGCGCCACCCGCACCGCGGCACGGGCTGTCGCCGCATCGCGCTTCGCCGTTCGCAGCTCCAGCCGGGCCGCGTCGAGCTCGATACGCCGGCGACGCTCGCGCCGTTCGCGGCGCAGCCCGAGCCAGCCGAGGGCGCCGGTGCCGATCGTCGCCGGCCCGATCCACCAGAACTCGGCGATCGTCGCCCAGAGCGGATCCACGACCTCAGCCTACCGAGGCCGGCTGGGAGCGCTCGCAGAGAGGGATGCCGCGGCATCCGCCCCTCGCCCGCACGCGTGAACGTCGACGAACTCCGCAGATTGTGACGAACTCCGCACGCATCCGGGCACGCGGGTGCGGAGTACGTGCCTGTGTGCGGAGTTCGTGGGGCGGCTCAGCCGAAGAGCAACGCGAGCACCGTGGCGCCGCCGCCGACGAGGATCAGCGCGACGATCGTGACCCAGGCGATGATGCGGGTGCGGCGCGTGCGCGCCTCGTTCATGCCCTCGTACTCGTCCTGCTCGCTCATGCGCCTCAGCCTACGGGCTCGACGACCGTCGGTCCGAAGGCGGCCGGCAGTGTCGCCTGCGAGCGCGCCCGCAGCTCCGAGACCGCAACCGTGAACACGTCCTGCACCTCGAGGGCGTTCTCTGCGGTGTCGGCGGTCGCGTCGGTGACGCCGATGCGCAGTACCGGATAGCCCCGGCCCTCGCACAGTCCGCGGAACTTCACGTCCTCCTCGCGCGGCACCGAGACGATGACGCGGCCGGTGGACTCGCTGAACAGGGCGGTCGCGGCATCCACGCCGTCGCGCTCCATGATCTCGCGCAGCCAGACGCGGGCGCCGACGCCGAAACGCGTCACCGCTTCGGCCAGGGCCTGGGCGAGTCCGCCCGACGAGAGGTCGTGGGCGCTGGAGACGAGCTCCTGCTGGGATGCCGCGTGGATGAGCTCCGCGAGACGCTTCTCCTGGGCGAGGTCGACCGCCGGCGGACGTCCGCCGAGGTGGCCGTGCACGGTCTCGGCCCACGCCGAGCCGCTCAGCTCGGTGGCCGTGACGCCCAGCAGGTAGATGTTCTCGCCGGCATCCTGCAAGCCGCTCGGAATGCGGCGGGCGACGTCGTCGATGATGCCGAGCACGCCGACGACGGGCGTCGGGAAGATCGGGGTGTCGCCGGTCTGGTTGTAGAAGCTGACGTTGCCGCCGGTGACCGGGACGCCGAGCTCGAGGCACGCGTCGGCAAGACCGTCGACGGCCTGGCCGAACTGCCACATGACCTCGGGGTTCTCGGGGCTGCCGAAGTTGAGGCAGTCGGTCACGGCGGTCGGAACGGCGCCCGTGACGGCGACGTTGCGGTACGCCTCGGCGAGGGCCAGCTGCGCGCCCGCGTAGGGGTCGAGCTGGCAGAAGCGCCCGTTGCAGTCGGTGGCGATGGCGAAGCCCAGGCCGCTCTCCTCGTCGACGCGGATCATGCCGGCGTCGTCGGGGAAGCTGAGGGCGGTGTTGCCCATGACGTAGTAGTCGTACTGGTTGGTCACCCAGCTCGTGTCGGCGAGGTTCGGGCTGCCGAGCAGATCGAGGAACTGCGTGCGCAGGGTGGCGGGGTCGTCGGTGCGCGGCAGGGCGGATGCCGAGTCGTCGCGCAGGGCGTCGATCCAGGTCGGGTAGGCCACGGGGCGCTCGTAGACCGGGCCGTCGACCGCGACCGTGGATGGGTCGACGTCGACGATCTGCTCGCCGTGCCAGAAGATCTGCAGGCGGCCGTCGCCGGTCACCTCGCCGAGCACGCTGGTCTCGACATCCCATTTGCCGGTCACGGCCAGGAACGCGTCGAGCTTCTCGGGCGCGACGATCGCCATCATGCGCTCCTGGCTCTCGCTCATGAGGATCTCTTCCGGCGTGAGCGTGGGGTCGCGCAGCAGCACGTTCTCGAGGTCCACGCGCATGCCCGAGCCGCCGTTGGCGGCCAGCTCGCTCGTGGCGCAGGAGATACCCGCGGCGCCGAGGTCCTGGATCGCCTCGACGAGCTCGTCGCGGTACAGCTCGAGGCAGCACTCGATGAGCACCTTCTCGGCGAACGGGT
>ERZ778028.993-NODE-993-length-39809-cov-8.155733_pt1 | contig 39809 bp, 33 predicted proteins | sample MGYA00375758_ERZ778028 | MGnify/ENA primary metagenome ERZ778028 (study PRJEB29350, sample SAMN05389828) | bioreactor metagenome | isolation source: Thiocyanate bioreactor | place: South Africa: University of Cape Town | collected 2014-03-17 ...
GCGATATTAAGACTTTTGATAGCCGCAGGGAAGATGCACTTACTCAGGTGGATACGATGTACGATGTGTTTTGGGCTGACAGAGTGTCAACATTGCTTCGCTGGCCAATACGTCTGGCGATCACCCGCCCAATTTCCTTACACTCACATCGTTTGAAATGAGTCACCTTCCGTGCATGAGTGCTAACGCAGGTAAGGAATTCGACTCCTGACGAAAATTGGTCAAAGTGCCCTTGCGGAGGAAAAATTGATGCAAAAAGAGACATAAAGGTTAATGCGCTCCCAAAAGGTCATTAACGGGGATTTGGAGTCAGAAAATGCCCCAAAGAGGCAAAAAGGAATCCTGAAAAACCATTTAAAAGAAAAATAGAGCCACAAACGGTCGGGAGGACCTTGCACGGTGGTTTTCTTCACAGCAGCCAGCTATGGCCGATATGTCGCAGAAGGCGACTCTTCGGTCGGAGCTGGCCATGGCCCCGCCTGGACCCCTGCTATTCGCCTCTCGACTCATAGCCAGGTAAGAAACTACCATGAATATAGGTTTAAAACTTTGTTGAAAATTTAGCGTATCTGCAAAATGATGAAGGGCGTAATTTTAGTAAATGATGATTAAACCCTCGGATTTCGCATTAATACATCTAGACTTTTTGCATACACTGGACTTAGCTAGTTTATATTTCATCAGCCTAATTCCGTCGTTAGGTATAAAGTTCATATATTTCGATATTGTATATGTTAATTAAAGAATTCTTTGCCATGACAGAAGAATTTTTCCGAACCCAAACGGCGTCCTCAAGAATTAAAGCTAATATTGTCGCTGAATATTTCCCAAAGTATTGTCGTATTTTATTGACGAAACCTCAAAAAGAAATTCGATATCTTGATCTATTTTCCGGCCCTGGAATATATCAGGACCATAGCCATTCAACGCCGATGCTTATCGCCCGAGCATGCGCAGAGGATTCCGCCCTTTCTAAAAAAGTCAGGTTACTCTTCAACGATAATAGATATATTAGTGAACTAAGGGAAAACATCCTTTCTCATTTTCCAGGCGGAACCTTTGAGTATGATCCTGTTTTCGGAAATCGAACTGTTGGTGAAGACGATAAAATCCATCAATACCTAAATAGGGAGCCTGGTGACCGTAACCCACACCCAACTTTACTTTTTTTTGACCCTTGGGGATACAAGGGGATAGATACGCTTGCTCTGGCTAAATTCCTTGGACACTGGGGAAACGAACTATTTTTGTTTGTTAATATTAAGCGTATTCATGCGGCCATAGAAAACAATAAATTTGACGATCTGATGAAAGCGTTATTCCCAACGACAATTGGGAAAATAAAGGTTGATCGCAGATATAAGGCTAACGTTCATGAGAGACTGAGCCTGATTATGGACAACCTAGCAAATGAATTTCAAGAAGCGATTCCCAAAGGGAAGTTGTACCATTGCGCGTTCAAGTTTCAGGAAGAGGATAGTGCAGCCACTAGCCACTTCATCATACATTTTACTAAGCATTCAAAGGGTTATGAACTAGTAAAGCAGATCTTCTATGATTTTGATAACATTGGCGCTACCTTGGAGAGGGACGGGGTGTATGCGTTTGACGCGAAAAAAATGTATGACGCGCAGAATCCGTTATTCGACTTTAGTGAGTTTAATATCAGTGCTTTGAGCCGCCAAATTCTTAGTACGTACAAAGGGCGTAAGATAAGTGCGAGGAAATTATTTGAGGAGCACCAGGTTTCAACAAAATTCTGTGGGTCACATTATGCGCTCACCCTTAGGAAGATGGTGGAGGAAGGACTAGTTAGTGCGAGATTCGTAAACGATAAACCTCACAGAGTCTCTGTCCTATTGACACCGGACTGCTGGTTAGACTTTAAATAACATGGCTGCATCTACGATCGAATGGACGGAAGTAACATGGAATCCGACAACTGGGTGCACGAAGGTTTCGGCAGGCTGTAAATTTTGCTACGCGGAGATCATGTCTAGAAGACTTAGGGGAATGGGTCAGGAAAAGTATAAGGATGGATTTTCAGTGGTAAAGGAGCATTCCGATTCTTTATCCGCGCCCTACGGATGGAAAGGGTCAAAGGTTGTATTTGTCAATTCAATGAGTGATTTGTTCCATAGCCGAATTTCTACTGATTTTATCAAGCAGGTTTTTAAGGTTATGAATGACAACCCCCAACACACGTTTCAGGTATTAACGAAAAGAGCTGAAAGGTTCAAGGAGCTCGATAATGAGCTTTCCTGGTCAAAAAATATCTGGCTGGGGGTCTCAGTTGAGAACATGGACGTAATGCATAGAATAGAAAAGCTTCGCCAGTCAAGTGCCGCTATCAAGTTTCTGTCTCTCGAACCGTTAATTGGTCCTCTTCCAAACATCGATTTGAGAGATGTTGATTGGGTAATTGTTGGTGGAGAAAGTGGACGCAAGCCTAGACCGATGGAAAGTCAATGGGTAACTGATATACAACAGCAATGTAAAGATGCAAACGTTGCATTTTTTTTTAAACAATGGGGAGGTACGAATAAGAAGAAAGCAGGACGTCTCCTGCATGGACGCACTTATGATGAAATGCCTAACTGTCAAAAATGAATCTATGTTAGTCGTCCTTAGAAGAGGTTAATCGCTTACCCTTAGAGCCCGATAGTAAATATTTCATTCGAACAGCCACATGCTGGCCTGAGAAAAAGTTTTTAATGGCAGAGCTCTAGTAAACACCTTTTTTATATGGCAATCGCGTAAAAATTTGCACTGATAAATATAAAGTTCTTGCTGAAAAGAATTTGACAAGAAGCAATTACGAGCTTTTTCTGTGTAACCAATCATCAAATTTGCAGATCACTTTCCGAAAACTGCCGATTGTAGAGTTATCCATAGGTAAATTATACAATTTAAGAAGCTCGCTTTTGATGTACTTCGCATCCTCACATACTTGCTCCTTCGAAAGATGTCCAAAAGCTTCGACACAGCGCTGGGTGTGCTTTTCGTAAACATCCGATGGTATTGCTATCTTTTGACTGAGAGTATTAAACAGTATTGTTCGGCAAATTTTCATTTTATCTCGCTTTAACACCGCATTATGTTTTGCGATGCTTTCATTTATTGCTGTTTCAAGGTTTTTTTTGCGAATTGTCTCTTCGCAGTCTGGATATAGAACGCCAGATATAGTGTATGTGTAATTACCTAAACGTTCTATTAATTTACTTTTGGTTGTTGGTTTAATTTCGAATCCCTCGATTGAATGTATGTAATCAATAGCTTCGGGTGATGTCTTACCTAGAAGCTCGGTGAAAAAGTGAATTGGTTGATAGAATGTATTTGTTACTAAAATCCGCTTAACAAATGCATCTGGGTAGGAACACTCTTCCATAAGATATGCTCGTATGACTTCAAGATCCGATATATGGACGGGAACTTGCTTTTCTACATAGCTTGGGGTATTTACTTCGATTTCGCCTTTGACGATATAGGCAGGAGCACCATCCTCCGATACAAATTCGCCTCTCCTAATTAAATTCAATTTTCCAAGAATTGACTCGTCTAGGAAGAGTTTAACATTTTGCCCGGTCGACTGAATTTCCCCAGTATTCGTGTTTATAAGAGATATATTTTCTTCTCCGATACTCACGATAGCCTGGAAGGTTGACAGCAGGCGCTGAGTTTTCATGGTTATTTCTTCCATAATAAGGTGCCTTAGGTCCCCTGCATTGATCTTCGCGGATTGAGCGGGATATCTGAAATAAATATCCCCGACCTTGATTTCACCGGCGTCAGACTTAACGATAATAGGTTTTGTCTTCGCTTCCTCAATTATAAGGAAGCCGATTACTGCACCCAGGTAGCGGTGTGTAAAGAATGTAAAATCGACGGCTCCGTCAAGATTTTGTCTTACAGCAGAACTAAACCAGCTATTATCTAGATTTTCCTGAGAATCTTTTATCCCTTTCAGCTCTTTTTCGGGGCTTACACCGAAGATGAGGACTCCGCCCCTATTATTGGCGAAAGCGGAGATTGGCTTCATATATTGTTTGTCAATCGTTTGAGAGTGAGTTTGGAGGGATTGTTTGAACTCTATTTGATCGCTTTCTTCTAGGTTGGTTGTGAGCGTGGATGTGTTGTAGTTCAGGTTATTTGCGAAAAGTTCTAAGATAGCCTTTTTGTCTAAAATAATCATTGTTGGGAGGGTTATGCTTTTGATAGCAATAAGCAATGTTATCGTCAAATATAACGTCTACCTGTTTAATTTCATTTATACTGAGGCCCCAACTTACTAGCGGCTTTTGTACAAGCAATTAATCCTGATTGCTCGTTTTTCTAGATTTTCCAGCCCTCTTCGTTACTGTCGCCAGGAATCAAGAAGAATCTCGACCATGCTGCCGAACGAGTTCCGAGTGAGGAAGCCCCGCAGGGCCAGATCCAAATGAAGCGCGCGGCGGTAGCCGCGTGATACATTTGTACATCTGGCCTACCACGGAAAGACAGGTGGTAGCATCTAATTTTCGCGTGTCTGAGGTGGCAACAATTCCCTGCCCCAGACCCAGCGCAAGTCTCCGAAACATCTCTAATGATCCAAATTAGGCGGGAAGAAGAAAATTTAGTCCTAAATACGACTTTGAGACCATTTTGGAATAGAAATTCTCCTTTTTACGCTTTCCGGACTGCTTTTTGCTCAATTGGGATGTTTTTGCCTCAAAAATGATCTTAACGAAGAATCAGTTTGTGCCGCGAGCAAATTATCTGTCAAATTCTAACATCGGAGCCTATCAAGAATCGCGCACAAGAGTCAATTAAATTTTTTCTTACAAGCCCCTCTCACAATTACGGAGGGGTTGTAAGAAAAAATTTAAAGTCTGCTGAAATAATCTCTGCCAAGGCATTCAACATTACACGAAACGTATTTCAACTAGCTAATCATGAACTGGTTGTTTGTGGCTGGTAGCGACATTTCGCCCACCACATTTTTGTGGGTTAGCCAGCATCAGATCGCTGAGTTATTTTAACAGAGCAAACAAAACCTCAGTCTTCACCTAGAAAATGTCTTCAAAGAGTACGAATTGGAGGAAGTGGCAAAACTGTCAAGGATTACTTGACGGTTCAATCTGCAGGAATCGCAAGTTAAAACGGAAATCAGCTATTACAGTCTGGTTGTAATCATTTAAACGCGAGGCCAGATTTATTTTGAATTTTCAAACAGTCGCTTGAGTAGCTCAACTTTCTCTTGTTCGGACGCAAGTAAACGTTCATAAAGCTTTCGATTTTCATCCAAAGCCTCGACCCACTTTTCAATAGGATTAAAGTTGATGGTGCAGTTGTTATTTATCGATCCTGCATTATCATTCAAGGTACTGGCGATAATGTTTATTGCCGCTTCTTCGCTGAAGTTTTTGATTGCTTCTGTGGGAACCTTCAGTATCTGAGCAACCTGATCCAGGATTTCCTGTTCAACGACTTCCTTCTGCTCAAGTAGCGAAACCCTCTTTTGAGACCATTCCCCGCCAAGCTCGAAGGCTAAGCCTTCCTGCTTGATTCCCAACATTTCCCGAAAGCGCTTGATGTTCCGGCCGTGGTGGATGTGTTTTGTCATTTCTTGCGAAGTGCTCATTTTTCAAAAGATAAGGTTTCTTTGTTTCTGATCAAAAGCCTAAAATAGCTGTTTTAGGGCTATGAAACCAAGTTTTGGTATTTTTTAGAAACACATCTATTCCGATTTTCACCATTTATTCCACTCAAACAGGGATGATGATGAGATATATTTCAGAAGATGTCAAGGATCTGAAACCGGTCTGGATATCAAGTCAGGAGATCGAGTGCCCGGAGAAAATACTCCCGGAATTTTGGAGAAATTATACGATCGCTGATTGCAGGTTCTTTCTGTGGCAGATGCTCTCAGCATCGATATCGGCCGAAGGCCAGCATGTAGATGCCAGCCCTGGAGAGCAAATCTACTTTTTTGAGAATCTAGTGGTGTACCTTGAAGCATCGTTTGTGTTGGATCAGCATCGGTCTTTGTCAAAAGCGAAAGCAGGTGAACGCGAGCATACCGAGCCTCGTAAACATTCCGGGAAGTCGGAGTCATCGGAGACAAATCTAGGAAGTCTACCCAAGAAGCTCAATAAGCGGCTTAAAAGGCTATCTATCTGGCATCGTGATGGATTCGATGACCCGTACGCGATTCTTGATTCCTTTTTTGACGCGTACGACCTAACAAGCTTTAAGGCGAGATTGTACGATATTTTGCAGGTGTGCTGTCAAGAAAAATATTACGACAAAGGCTGCCCAGCCGACGTACTATATCTTCTAGAAAAGGTTGAATCGATCATCAATGCTTCCTACCTGATCCTGGGCGGCGAGAACGAAAAGCGGCTAACCAAGTCGAAGCCATCTGCCGAAATCGCGGGCAAAGCTGGCATCGGATCAGAGGGGGAAATTGAACCACCTGCCGGTACTATTCAATTCTTGACGGAATTTTTTGGATACAAGAGTTTAAAAAAGTGGAAGCAGGAACTTAATCGGATTTGCCTTTACTCCCTAAGTAGCCAGTCTGCTCAGGAATGGGGAGTTTACATTGACTTGCTTATCCTATACCAGCTACTTGGCAGGCTAGCGGAAACGGCTTTTGATCTTCGAAAAAATAAATCGGCGTTGGTGTAACGACTGAAAGAAAGTATCTTGGGGCTTTGGTAGGGCGGTGATTCTGTTTCATCTTGGTGGATTGTTGCGAAGCCCGTCCTGCCTCGTTTTTGATGCTAAAAATTAGCTTTTGTCGGATTGCAAGATTTTGATCGCCATGGATAAGTGGCATGGTGAATGCAACCAAGTAATAACGGCGATCTGGCTACATGTCCCACACTTTTCCAATGAAAACCCAGGAGCAGATACTGAGAGAATTGTCACAAATCAGGGAAGCTATTGTCAGAATCGCAGGTACACCAGAACTTCCCCCAGAAGAGCAATTCTCGGAAGCCTCACTGGATAAAGTTGCCCTGGAATTAAAGAAGCTTTCCATCAAAAGAGGTGAATGGATCGATGACAGGGATCTGAGCAGATATTTCAAAGGGATCTGCAATGGGGGAAGGTTCATCCGGGAGACATTCGGATTTAATGATTTTTTCAAGAAGGGGAAATCATACTATTACCGGAAATCCAGTATTATCCGTTTATCCCAGGAATTGAAATCCCGAAATGTCGACTTGGCCCGATACATGGAGCTTAAAGAGAGTGAGGCAAAATTCCAGGAAAAAATCTCCGCGGTCGCTGCCGCAAACAAAAAGCAAAAAAAGAAGCCTCCATTTCAGTTATCTGATTCCCTAAAAGACATTACTACCGAAGACTTTCATCCAGCAGTTGAAATTGTTGAAGCCGAACTGAGCAAGCTGCGTGAACAGTTTACCAACGAAAATCTTTCAAAATATATAGATGTCTACGGTGGTCATGCAATGATGAAATTCCGCTATCCATTTTCAGGGTTTGCTGAAAAGGAGATAAAATCCAAATGCAGGCGCTGGTGCGACCAATACAACATGGCCTGCGATGCACTTTCGAAGTTGAGTGGAAAAGGGAAGAAATTTACCCCACCGGAAGACCCTAATGCCTATGAATTATGACGGCTTCCTCTTGCTACTGACTACAATTTTGAGCACTTCCGATTCGAGGTACATCGCCTTTGTTCTGCCTTTGACCAGTTGTGGTTTTACGATGCCCGCGTTTACAGCTTTCAGGAAAGCTGCGTTGCTGGCTCCGGTTAACTTTAAAGCACCTTCTTTGGTAAGCAATTGATCTTGTTGCAACACGCTTTTCAATTCCTCTTTGACAATTGCGCGGACGCGGTCCATGAACTCTTCGACTGTTAAAGAGTGCAGCAGGATGGTTTCCATAAATTTGAAGTTAGGGTGAAAACATAGTGAGTTAGCACAAAACGCTTCTTTGGCTGCAAACATAGGTAAACAGCTGAATATCTGCTCCACATCAGTTTCACCTATTTGAAAATCGAAAGGGTCTAGGATTTCCACATTGCGGATTTTAGCTTTGTTTTCTTGGGAATACTAAAACAGAAAACGTGATGGAAAGGATGAGGGGAACGGATGAGGCCAAAGGAGGCCTGTCGCTAGATCAGTTGGTTACGCTTGCAGATCTGAGAAGTGTTCGGGATGAGCTTTTGGCAGCAATTAACAGGACGAGGGTATCTTCACCAGACATCGCAAAGAAATGGCTCAAATCGTCTGAGGTTAGAAAGCTACTTAGTGTCTCACCCGGCAAGTTGTTAGCCCTCAGAGCTAATCGTCAGCTCGCGTTTGTTAGATTGGGAGGAGTATTCTACTACGACAGGGACGATATCGAAGCTATGATTCAAAAAGCTAGAACGCCAAATTCGACCGGAAGGGTATGAAGACCGCATACCAAAATTTTGGACGTGGATGTGATGTCCCTCCCACGCCGGAATACGTGGAGGTTTATTTCCTTCAATGTAAGAAGACTAAAGAAGCGGCGCGTGAATTTTACAGGCATTATTCAATGCGGTATTGGCGCTCTTTGAGCGGAAAAGTCATTCGGGATTGGAAGCGCCTGGCGTGGCAATGGATTTGGAATAGGTGAGAAAGGGGCAGGATATAAATTTGGGTATTCAAAGTGCTGGGAGCGGCGACTTGTCAATGGTAAGTTAGAAATAACAATACACCACCTTGATTTTTCTATCCAAATGCGAAGCAAAGTTCAGCTGGCATGTGCGGTTCCACAGGCCTTTTCTGACGTGTTCTTCTTAAAATCACATGCAATATGTCTCTAACCCAAGTAGATTTTTTTATTCTTCCGGGAAGCTGTTTGGTCAGCGATGATAGAAATAACTTCAAACTCGACGAGGAAGGATTGTTTGAAGACGATATTTTTTGGCGTGATTCCAAACCGTCGCCGGAAGTCTTTTTGCCCGTCGAAGATATCTTGGGAAGATCTCCCTCGTGGCACAATGACCTTATTATGTATGGTTCTCAGGAATCCAACAGATTGCAGGTCTGGGTTGAAGAAAATCTTGTGGTGTCGGCCTCTTTTCGGATTGATTTTACCGCCAAATACGAAGATATCCTGTGTTCGTTGTTGGAGTTTTTTATATTAAATGGGCTTAAAATCTTGGATGGCGAATTGAATGTAGTCGCCCTGAATGTCGAGGCTGTAAACGGTGTGATTGTGAATACAACCCAATACAGATTTTATCGAAACATTGTGAGTGAAGACCTAGGGAATAAATAAGGTGGGCGAGAAAGAAATTTAGGTATTACCGAACTCATCGGGTAGAAGGCAAATCGACATTGTCCGCCAGTAAAAATCTAAAAAGTCTTTTGCATTACACGCTACCCGCATGGCGCGTAAAACATCGTCTGCGCCCAAACAACACCATTCCCACAGCATGGTGTCAAAATTGTATTTAAACATCGGAGTGGCGACTTCGTTCCTTGCAAGACGTACCAGAGTTTCATTGAGGCCGTACGCAGATAAAAGTACTGCTAGTTTTTGGTGTGTTTCTTCCGTGTATTCGGTATCAAGAAATGGTTCAAGTAGCCAGCCCCAGACATTATCACGTTTAACTAACGGGATTTGATGTGCTAATGCGAACATCGAAAGGTTTTCAGTTTCTGTTGCCGGGACGAATATCAATTCGTCGCCCGTCCGTATGGTGAGCGGTCGCGAGGAGATATCTATACTGCTGATCTGATGAGGGAATAATTCCATCGAACCGTAGACCTTGGAAGGTTGGAAAGGATAATCCTGGATTCTGATTTTATTAGCCTGGATAGAGAATGTCCCTAGCCCGACCATCATTTTCCGGATCTCATCCCTGGTTGAGGTGAACGGGACATAATCGTTCGGCCAAACGCCAGACAGGTCGTTTCGGTGACTACTCATTTGCTTATGACAAATCTTAGCAAATTGTAAATTGTTGGCCAGGCGAGCTTTTCCAACTCTATGTACACCAGATCATTCTGTAAGCGCAAGCCAATCAAGTTGGCGTCATGTTTAGAAGTTTCTTTCAAATACTACGTCCAATTCGACCTTCTGAATTTCAGAAAGCGCAATGACTTGAGTAAGTCCATTCGAATGAGTTATTAAATTTTTGTTGGAAAGCAGCCACCAACAGTCGGGACTTTTAAAATAGGCGACAATGATTACCTCCTGGTCGGTCAAGATTAACCGTGAAATGATATGTTCGTGGATCGTTTCGTCAAATTCTTCCCAGAGCCTCGTCGAGTTGAGGCAGGGTCTATCCCTGACAAATTTTGCTCTGATCGTTGATACCGCTTTCACTGGGATTCGGAGAAATTTACATTAAACTCTTTTCGTGTTTGCCAAAGCCGATAGTAGCCATTGAGGCAGTAACCGTTCCTTGTTCATTTCGATAAGCAGGCCTTATAAATTTCGTAATTCTCGTTATCGAAGCACACGAAAATGATTTTTTCAATAGTATCGCAGGTTGCCAAAAACTCGGACACGGTTTCAATGGCGATTTTTGCGGCGGCCTCTTTTGGGAACTTATAGATACCTGTACTTACATTCGGAAAGGAGATCGTCCGAATCTCATTCGCAATCGCCAATTTAAGGCTATTGCGATATGCCGCTGCCAACAAGGCGTCCTCATTGCCGTTACCGCCATTCCAAACAGGCCCAACAGTGTGTATCACAAACTTGGCCGGCAGTCTTCCAGCAGTAGTAATGACCGCCTCTCCAACTTTACAGCCGCCTTGTTTGGCTCTAATCTTCCTGCATTCTTCCAGTATGAGACTGCCTCCGGCCCTATGGATAGCACCATCAACGCCGCCCCCGCCCAACAGAGAAGTGTTTGCTGCATTAACGATCGCATCAACTTGAATTTTCGTGATGTCACCTTGTATCACTTCTAACATGGCTGGTTTACGTTATCCTGGCTCAACACTCTTAACTGTTGTACACTTTGTCACTCAGTGGTATTCAAATGGTGCAAATACAAAGAAAGTTGTTTTAAACTATCACATGAAGAGATGCGGAAACATTTTGCTACAATGGTATCTCTCACTGCGCCCATGATGGAAGCAAAAGCATGTGGTCACACCCGTTTAAGCCGCTGACAAAATATCAGCGGCTTGCAACATTATTAACTCGATATCGCCCTTAGTTTTCCAGAGTCCGTAAACAGTTTCTGCTTTACCAGAGCCATATGGTCACTGATCCGCTGTTTCCTTACGCGCGCGTAGCGTTGGGTTGTTCTAATATTCCGGTGACCAAGCATTTTTCCGACGTCCTCCAACGGCACGCCATTATTGAGCATCATGTCCGCAAACGTATGACGGGCAAGGTGTGTATTCAATGGTCTTTTAATGCCGCAGATCACTGCAAGCTCTTTCAGATAGACATTGTATCGGAAATTGCTATTAACGGGAATGAGCCGGTTATTGACCTTGCAATAAGGATGGCCCTGATATTTATCGATCAACTCTTGTACGACCGGCAAGATCGGAACCATTTCGGTAACCTCAGTCTTTCCTCTATCCTTAATCAGCCACTTTTCACCTGAGCGACCGACCTTCACAATGTTCTCCGGCGAAAGGTTGTACATATCCTGATAGGCAAAGCCTGTAAAGCACTGAAAAATGAATGCGTCGCGCACTTCACTGATCCGGTCAATGTCGATCTGCTTTTTGTGAATGACCTCGACCTCAAATAGCTCCAATGGCATCACCTCTTTGTTGCCACCCGAGCAAACAAACCCTTCCAGCGGATTGGAGGCGATGACTTTCTTCTTGACACCCATCTTAACGATCTGTCTTGTCCATTTCACCAGCTTCTTGGCTGTGACCTCAGAAAGTGGCTCGTCCAGGTGAAGGGTTAAGTAGTCATAAAACTCTTCGGCAAAGCACTGGTCGATCTCGGTCATGTCGATGTCCTTCCGCTGATACCGAAAGCGGATAAATGCTTCCACCTTCCGTTTCGTCGACCGCCAGTGCCGAAGCGTTCCTTCTGAGCGGATTCCTTTCTTGGCTTTCTTTTCGAAAATAGCAATGAATTCATCGAAGGCAGCTAGTAGTGTTTGGCTTAGCCCTGCGGCCTTCTCTGGCTTTGCTTTGGAATGGGACAATGGCAAGCCCAGATAGGCGTTTTTTAGCATTGCAGGTGTCACATGGTTAACCTGGGATTGCAGTACTAGGAAATGCTTCTCGATCTCAGCCTGCGCCTGAACGATTCTCAGGTTGATTATCTTGGCTTCCGCTGTCGTAGCCGTCACCAGCTTGGCATCGCTGTTCCAGAAGTCGGGATGGATCTTTTTGCCAAGGGAAATGTCCGTGTCGGTTCCGTCGATGGTAATCCTGACATAGATAGGTGCTTTTCCGTCTTTGGAGGCCTTGCCCCGGTATAGCCAGAAAAGTAATGACAGATTTTGTTTGAACTTCATGCTCGCACATTTTAAGGTTGATAATTGTGTCCGTGGAGAACCTTAAATCAAAACCGCCTCAATCAAACATCTGATTCGGTCACCTAATTTACCGAATCCAACAGGTGACCGAATAGGTGACCGAATGGATTGGTTCATTATGATTCAGACTGACATGCCTTTTTGCAAAATGTGCTGATTATCAATGCATTTTAAACAAAAAAGGCACACTTTCGTGTGCCTTCTGTGATCCCGCTGGGATTCGAACCCAGGACCCATACATTAAAAGTGTATTGCTCTACCAGCTGAGCTACGGAATCGATCTATATGTTAGTGGCGCTTTTTCTGACTCTTTGAAACTTTGTGGCCTTCATGAAAACTTAACATTCAGGCTTTTTTTGTTTCGATCTGTCTGCCGCAGCGCCGTATCGTGGTGCAAAAGTACAATTGGGATTTTATCAAACAAATTTTGAGAGCACTATTTTTTGGACGTAAATGCGGGAATTTTCGCAATTGGCTCAGATTTAGAAATTTAAATGCCTAAAAAAATTTAAATTTTTTTGATTTCATATCCTGGTAATACGCGGCCATGGAAAGGGTAGGAGGTCTGCACGTAAATGCCGTGAACCGTGATCGCAAGTTAAATCGGGTAAGCCTGAATAAAGATTTACAATTTTTCCGGTTGCTGCTGATAAGGTTGGCTGCGGAGGGGTATAAACAGACAAAATTTATCCGTCAGTTACTTACCCAACTTCTTCTCAGCTCATGAATGCAATTACCAAAAAGAACTACCGCACGCTGACCGAACTGGTCAGGGCTTGCCAGAACAACGACCCTCGCGCCCAAACGCTTTTCTACAACAAATTCCGCACGGAGCTTATGCGTATTTGCGCCCGCTTCGCCCGCACACGCATGGAAGCGGAGGACATTTATCAGGAGTCGTTTGTGAAGATTTTCAGGCATATCCACGATGTGCAAAACCTGGAATCGATCGAATCGTGGATGCGATCGGTCGTCACACGGACGGCGATCAACTACTACCACCGCACGACCAAAAAAGAAGCCTTGCACCATTCGATGGACATGTCGCCGATGGATTTCGAATCAAACGACCATATCTGTATGCTGGACAGGCTTAGCGCCCCGGTGATCGATGAAATGATCGCACAACTGCCGGAGGGCTACAAGAAGATCGTAAACCTGCACCTGATAGACGGCTATTCGCACATCGAAATAGCCCGAAGACTCTCCATTACCGACAGCACTTCACGGTCGCAGCTGCTTCGCGGGCGAAACCTTCTCATGAAAAAATTGAGGAAGCAGGGGATTTCGGGCTACGAGATGTGAGATTTCAGACTTTTTTGCTGCATTTAGTGTTATGCCTGGGAAACACCGTCAGCAAACTACATGAAACAATTAAGTCTGTTCGGCTCACAGGAGGCCCTGCAATTTCCCGAAGACCTGCTCGAATATTATCCTGGTTTTGTTCCGGCCGCGGAAAGCACGGGGCTGATCCGGAAGTGGATCGCAGAAGTGCCCTGGCGACAGCAGGTTATGCAGATGTATGGGAAAGAAGTGACAGCGCCCAGGCTCATGGCCTGGTACGGTGCAACCGACCATTCGTACACTTTTTCCGGCACCCGGTTCGAGCCATACGCCTGGACGGATGAGCTGGCGGATCTCAAACAGCAGATCGAGCATAAAACGGGCTTTACTTTCAATAGCGTGCTGCTCAACTATTACCGCGATGGCAATGATTCTGTCGCCTGGCATGGGGATAATGAGCAGGAGCTGGGCCGAAACCCGGTGATCGCTTCGGTGAGTCTGGGGCAGGAGAGGCGGTTCGAGTTCCGGTACAGACCCGATCATGCGCGCAAGTATGGGCTGACATTGGAAAACGGCTCATTACTGATCATGAAGGGTGATTTACAGCACACCTGGGAACATCGCATCCCGAAGTCCAAAACCGAAAACGGGCCGAGGATCAATCTTACATTCAGAACGATACGCAAATAATGGAGTACCTGGCTTAAAACGCCTGATTTCGGTTTAAAATCCGTATGTTTTTCCAACGAAACTATGTTAAGACGCATCTACGTAACCGAAGCTTAGATTGGATTATGGCTGCATTGAAGCCTGCTTAGGAAAATATGTGGCTGTCCAGTAGAAGCGTCGAACTTGCCGGGCCGGATTGCCCTGCACTTCGTTGATAAAAATTCAGTATTTTCATTTACATAAACTGACTTGTTTATGAGAACCCGATCGCTTTCAATTTTTCTTTGCAGTTGCCTGCTGGCTGCACTCGTTATGGGCTGTTCCAACGATGAAATCAAGGTTTCGGACGAGCAGGAAATTTTGTTCGAAGTCAACTACGTGAACTATGCCTGGGGATATCAGAACAGAGGCTATCTGATAGACAAGATGGGCAGGATCAGAAGATACGAAAACCCGAAGGACTGGAAGTTTGCCTCCCCAGGCCCGTTGACGGCTGCGGAAATGGATGAAAACCTTTCAAAAACGACATTTGCAACCTACACTATACCGCCTGCCGAGCTGGAACAGTATGTCAACGTACTGAAAAAAGTAAGCGATGGTGACTTCACCGATCCGGTGAACAAGATGGCCGATGCGGGCGCTACAAGTTACTACGTGTACCACTTTGATCCCGGGACGAAGACTTATAGGACGGTCTTGTTGCAGAGTGTGGGAGACACGGACGTTTTCAACCGGGATCCGGATGCCAAGAGAATAGCCGACTGGCTGGTGACGGTATCTCAAAAATTGAACTGAAAGCGGTCGAGGTCGTCTCGCACGAACGCCGTCGACCGCCCGCCACCCCTGTCTGCTCACGCGGACAGGGGTGTTTAATTTATAGAGCAACTACGGCTGATAGAACTTCACTGTGCCATCCTCCTCGTTGCTGGTAATGAGCAGGCTTTTGCCGTTCGGGCTCTTGTCGGATGGGATGAAGAGAACGCCCTCGGGAGCGTCGCCGGTTTTGATGATTTGCAGGAATTGTGGAGCGCCCGGGTTGCTCAGATCGTAAACGCCTACGGCATCCACGCGCTCCATGGCAACGAAAGCAACAGGTTTGCCATTCATCCAGCCCACGGTAACACCCTCCGGCTCAACGCCTTTGTCATCGGAGCGCGAATCGTCGTAAAGTCCGGCTTTGATCACCTCTTGTTCGAGCGAGTTGCCCGACTCGTACACGCGCTTCATATCTCCGGCATGGAAAATGCTGAAACCGCGGCCGCCGAAGCTGTAAAGTTCTTCGTAGGTGCCGTCGTTTTCAAAGTCGCCGCGCGTACTCGTTACCCGCAGACGGCCTAGGTTGGCTGTTTTTTTCAACTCGTCGGCATTGGGGAAATATACCGGGTTCAGTTTGAGCGAGCTTACGCGTTTTTGCTCGTCGAATGTGCTGTATTCACGGGCGTCGCCCTCGTCGGCGGTGATCACATACGGCGTTCCATTCACGGTGAAATAGGAAATAGCGTCGGGCAGGTAGAATGATTTGATCGGCCAGTTTCTGAGCTCAACCTTCTTGTCGTCGTCGCTCGGGTCGATTGAATTGAGAATATAGCTGATATCCTTGGTACCCAGGGCGTGCAGGTTCAGGATCTTGCCATTGATCAGGTCGATTTCGGCCACGCCGTTGTTTTCCTGCAAGGTCACAAATGCCTTTTGGGAATTGTCCGAAATAGCTACGTATTCTGGCTCGATATCCTGGGCAAAAGTTGCTTTCGGGCCAAATTTGCGGAAGCCTTTCGCCGCCAAAGCATTGTATGAATTTTCGAACCCTTCGAAAGTGAGCGTTTTCACGGCATAGCCATTGGAAATGTCGATAATCGAAACCGACCCTTCCGGATCGACGCTGTAATCCGCATTGGGTTCACCCTCGTTGGCAGTCACGATAAAGCGGCCGTCCGGGCTGAATGTCACCATATCAGGCAATGCACCCACGGTAATCTGTTTGATTTGCTGCAATGTGGCGGCATCAAGCACGATCACGCTGCCGTTTGCCTGCTTGTTGGCCGCTTCGAGGGCAATAGCGAGTTTTCCATTCGACACGGCCACGCTGTTGGCCACGCCACCCAGCGCCGAAACGTCGATCGCTTGCAGCTTTGTAATGGCAGGAAATGCCGAAAGGTCAAGCACATCCACGATGGCCGCCTTTTCGTTGTTTACCGTAAAGAGCCTTTTGGAAATAGGGTCGTATGCCGAGATTTCAGCTGCGGCAACGTTACCCAGATCTACGCCGGCAACTTCTTTAAAAGCCGATGGGTCTTCCTGAACAGGGTTTTGAGGAGCGTGATCGGTACAGCCGTTCATCAGCGCTGCCGCCAGCAATAGGGCCAGTAGAGATTTCTTTTGCATTTGATTTGTGAGTAGTTTAAAAATTAAAGGTACTCACGCGTCCAAACGGCGGGGCGTCGCTTTGGGAGACTTAACAGAATGTTAATACATAGGGTAAATTTTGCTCGAAAAGGGCTAGTAACCAGCGTTTTAGTTAATGTTAAAATAACAATAACTTGACATTGCAGAAATGGTGGATACCCGTGACACTGGTGTCAGGAGTGCAGCCATCTTAATCATTTTGAAAACCCCAGGGGAGAGCTGTATGCCTAAAAATAAAGATTCCCCCGAAAACCGGGGGAATCTTTACAAAAAAACCACATCCTAAGTTAATCGGTTAATTCCAGCCGCCCCCGAGTGCCCGGTAGATATTCACCATGGCATTCATCTGGCGCATTTTGGTTTCTATCAGCTCGAATCTCGATTCCAGTGCGTCGCGCTGGGTCAGCAACACTTCCATATAATCGGCGCGTGCCGAGGCGAACAACCGGTTGGAAATCGTGGTCGACTGGTTCAGTGCTTCCACTTCTTTTGTTTTCAGGTCGAAGCTCTTTTCGAGGTTATTGATATTCGAAAGCTGGTTCACGACTTCGATGTACGCATTCAGTACCGTCCGCTCATAGTTGTAAATAGCCTGGATCTGGCGCGCATTCGCATTGGCATAACCCGCGCGGATCGCGTAGCGGTTAATCACCGGACCGGCCAGGTCGCCGATAAGCGATCCCATGATCGACTCGGGAACGCGGGCGAGGTAAATCGGGCTGAACGCCTGCAAACCGAGGCTGGCCGACAATCCGAGCGAAGGATAGAAGTTGGCGCGGGCCACGCTCACATCGATTTTGGCAGCTTGCAAATCGAGCTCCGCCTGCTTGATATCCGGGCGGTTGGAAAGCAACTGCGACGGTATACCTGACTGCATCACGTTTGGAACAAGGTTTTCGAATCCCTGGCTGCTGCGCTGTACCGGCTGCGGATACCGTCCGACGAGGAAATTGATCCGGTTTTCCGTTTCGATGATCTGTTGCTGGATGCCGTATTGCAGGTTTTGTGTTTTCAGTACCTGCGCTTCAAACCGGCGAACGGCCAGTTCGGTCACGCGGGTTGCTTCTTTCTCCATTCTGACGATCTTGAGCGCATTGTTCTGGATGTCGATGTTCTGGCGGATAATGGCCAGCTGCGTATCCAGCGCGAGCAGCTCGTAGTAGGAATTGGCGATTTCGGCTGCCAGGTTGGTCATCATGAAGTTCTTGCCTTCGATCGATGACAGGTAGCGCGTTGCTGCGGCCTTTTTTGCATTCCGCAGCTTGTGCCAGATATCCACTTCCCACCTTGCCACCGCCTGAATGTTCACATCCGGCAGCGGGTCGGGTGTCTCCCTGCCGGGCTTGATGTCGGTAGTCGCTTCGCTGGCACCGATGTTGGTGTAGCGTGCCGCTTTTTCAACACCCGCACCGCCGCGCAGGCCGATGAAGGGCAGGTATTCCCCTTTGCGGGCGCCGATCTCGTTTTGCGAGATAGCGATCTCCTGCATGGTAATATTCAGCTCCTGGTTGTTTCTGAATGCCGTATCGATCAGCGCATTCAGGTTAGGATCTGTGAAAAACGATTTCCAGCTTAACTTTCCGGTGTTGGTCGAATCCTGTGAGCCGTTATAGCTCACAGGTACCGCCCGGTTTTCCGTTTTCTGGGGCATCGTCGGTATATTACAGGCCGAGTAGGTCAGCCCGATGAAGGCGATGCCGGCCCAGTTCAATATTCTCTTATTTCGCATGTTCGTCTTTATCTTCTGAAGTTGGGAAAGCGTCAATGGCGTGAACAAATCCTTCGGACAGTGAGCTGTCTTCTTCGTCGCGGATCAATTTCCGGCCATCGGCCATTTTGGCGAATATGTAGTACAAGCCAGGGATGATGATCACCCCGAAGACCGTACCGAACAACATACCACCCATTGCGGAGGAGCCAATCGTACGGTTACCGATCGCGCCGGCGCCGGTAGCCATGATCAACGGGATCAGACCGGCCACGAATGCGAACGAGGTCATAAGGATCGGGCGGAAACGTACTCTCGCTCCCTCGATCGCCGCGGCCAGGATGGTGGCTCCTTCGGCGCGTTTCTGCACCGCGAATTCCACGATCAACACGGCATTCTTACCGAGCAGACCCACCAGCATGATCAGACCGATCTGCGCGTAGATGTTGTTTTCGAGTCCCATCAATTTCAGCATGAGGAACGATCCGAACACCCCGACAGGCAGTGACAATACTACCGCAAGCGGAATGATGAAGCTCTCATACTGCGCTGCGAGTACCAGGTACACGAAAGCCAGTACGATCATGAACACCACCACCGATTCGTTTCCACGGATCGATTCGTCGTAAGAAAGACCTTCGAATGCGATATCGTAACCTTTCGGAAGCGTTTTGGCAGCCACTTCACGGATCGCCGCGATGGCTTCCGCCGTGGTGTAGCCTTTTGCAGGAAGACCCTGGATCGCGGCTGAGTTATAGAGGTTAAAACGCGTGATCTCGTTCGGTCCCTGTCCCTTTTTGAGTTTCATGAATGAAGAGTAAGGCACCATTTCGCCCGCCTCATTTTTAACAAAAAGATTCAAAAGATCGGAAGGGAGCCTTCTGTATTTCGGATCAGACTGTACGTATACTTTAAAGAACTGGTTGAACTTGATAAAACCCTGTTCGTAAGTACTACCGATCATGATGTTAAGGTTGTCCATCGCTTTTCCGATTGATACGCCTTTCTGCATGGCCAGTTTATTGTCGATTTCCAGTTCGTACTGCGGATAGTTTGCCGCGAAGAAGGTGAACAAACCGGTCAGCTCTTTACGTTTGCCGAGGTTATCGAGGAATTCCTTGTTGATCTTGTCAAACTCCTGGTAGTCGGTGTCTGTGTTTTTATCCAACAGACGCATTGAGAAACCGCCGGACGTACCGAAACCTGGAATCGCTGGTGGTTCGAAGAATTCAACCGTCGCGCCGAGGCCTTTGGAAGCGTGTTCAAGCTCTTCCATGATCTCTTTCACGTTCTGCTCGCGTTCGTGCCAGGGTTTAAGGTTGATCAAACAGGTACCTGCATTGGAACCGCGACCTTCCGTCATGATCTCATAACCTGCCAGTGATGATACCGATTCGATACCTTCCACTTCCTCGCAAATCTTTTGAAGACGACGGGATACCTCATTGGTTTTTTCCAAAGTTGATCCCGGAGGTGTCTGGATGATCGCGTAGATGGTACTCTGGTCTTCGTTAGGAATAAAACCTGCCGGTACGATCGAGTTCACATAGAAAATACCGAAACAGAACAGGCCAAGAACGAGGAATGTCACCAAGCGACGGGCCACGATCCTGTTCAGCAATGAGACGTACCCACCGGTCAGTTTTTCAAAACCACGGTTGAATGCGTCGATTCCCTTGTCCATAATGGATTTCTTTCTCGGATGGCCGTGGTGGCTCTTCAAAAGCATCGCGCACAATACCGGCGTAAGCGTCAACGCGATCAACGCGGAGATAACGATGGAGCTTGCCATGGTAATGGAGAACTGGCGGTAGAACGTACCCACAGGACCCGACATGAAGGAGATTGGTACGAATACCGATACCATGACCGCCGTGATCGCGATAATCGCGCCGCTGATCTCGGAAAGTACCTTTTTCACCGCATTATACGGCGATATGCCAGGCTCCTCCTCAAATTTTGCGTGGACCGCCTCCACCACCACAATCGCGTCATCGACCACAATACCGATTGCCAATACCAATGCAAACAGGGTGATCAGGTTAATAGATAGTCCAAATCCTTGAATTACGAAGAATGCACCAATCAACGATACCGGAACCGCAAGGATCGGGATCAGGGTTGAGCGCCAGTCGCCCAGGAATAGGAACACTACCAATGCCACAAGGATAAATGCATCGCGGAGGGTGTCGATTACCTGTTCGATAGACGCGTCGAGGAACTGCGAAACGTCGTAGCTGATCTTATAATCGATGCCGGGAGGAAAAGAAGCTTTCATCACATCGAGCTTCTTTTTCACTTCCGCAATTACGTCGCTCGCATTACTACCGTAGTTCTGGCGCAAAACGATCGCCGCGGATGCCTTACCATCGAGGTTGGAGTAAATATCAAAGAATTCACTTCCCAGCTCCACTTTCGCAATGTCTTTCAAATGGATACTTTCACCTTCTTTATTGGCGCGGATGATGATGTCTTCGTATTCCTTCGGTTCGCTGTACCGTCCTTTGTAAGTCAATACATATTCTAGCGATTGCGCGGCGATACCGGAGCTTTGTCCGATACGGCCCGGGCGACCGATGATACTCTGTTCGGCCAGCGACTTCATGACCTCTTCTACCGAAATGCTGTACGCACGCATACGCTCGGGGTTAAGCCATACGCGCATCGCGTAACGACGGCTACCGAGGATCTGCGCCCGCGCTACCCCTTTGGTCCGCTGGATTTCAGGGATCATTTTTACGGTAGCGTAGTTGAAGAGGAATTTCTCGTCAATGGTTTTCGATTTTGAGTACAGGTTGACGTACATCAACATACTCGGCTGGATGGGCGTGATAATTACCCCTTCACGCTGAACGAGTTCCGGAAGAAGCGGCATTACCTGGTCAACCCTTGTTTTTACCCTGATAACGGCGTCGTTGGGGTCGGTACCGGGTTCGAAGATAATCCTTAATGTAGCTTCACCGGCACTGGTGGCATCGGTGGCAATGTAACGCATATCCTGAACACCGTTAATCGCTTGTTCCAGCGTAATGAGTGTGGATTTCACCAACACGTCGGCACTCGAACCGGGGTAAGCTATAAAGATGTTAACAGTGGTAGGAGCAATGTCCGGGAACTGCGAGATAGGCAGTTTTTTGATAGCCAGTACACCAATAAAGACTATCATGACCGATATCACAATTGCGAATACAGGTCGTCGTATGAATTGATTAAACATATCTTTTGCTTTCGGACCTGATTATTCCGCGTACAGGCTGAGGTGAGAAATAACCGAATCGGGCTTCTGGAACTTGTAGCTGATCTTCTCGTTTTCGCGTACCTGGCGCAAGCCTTCCAGCAATATTTTGTCGTCCTTTTGAAGACCGTGTGAGATCGCGAAAATGTGCGGCAGTTCGGCAGCGATAGTGATCTCGCGAGACTGTACTTTGCCATCTTTGTCGATCACGTAGCAGTATTTCTTTTCCAAAACCTCGAAAGTTGCTTTCTGTGGAATCAACAGGGCATTTTTCAATGGTACGCTGATTTGCACGTTGCCCGTTTCGCCGTGGCGGAGCAAGCCTTTCGGGTTCGGGAAAGTGGCCCGGAATGCGATGTTACCTGTTTCGTTATTAAAGTCGGCCTCGATGGTTTTCACCGCTCCGGTATGATCGAAGATCTTTTCGTTAGCCATTTTGAGTCTCACTTTCAGGAGGTTACCGTTGTCTTCTCCCGATTTGTAATTGAGGTATTCAGCTTCCGGAACATTGAAATAAACCCACATTTCACTGTTGTCGGAAAGCGTAGTGAGCAGGTCGCCTTCATCCACAAGACTTCCCAACCGCACCTGGAAATGGTCCATGATACCATTGAACGGCGCGCGGATTTCCGTAAATCCAAGGTGCGTCGAAGCGAGCCCCAGTTCCGCTTTTGCTTTATCGAGTTTCGCTTTCGCCAATGCGAGTTCGTTTTTGGAAACTACATTGCTGTCGGCCAGCGCCTTGGTGTTTTTGTATTCGATTTCGGCGAAGTTGGCTTCTGCCTGTGCTTTTTGTTGCTCAGCCTGGTAAACCATCGGCATGATCTGGAACATCAGCTGGCCTTTTTTCACAGTCTGACCTTCATCCACATATATTTTTTGCAAATAACCTCTTTCCAAAGCACGCAGCTCGATATGGCTGATCGCCCTGATCTGGCTCACGTATTCTTTGACGATCGTGGTGTCTTTCTGTAAGGGGCTGGTTACGGAATAATGAACTGGTTCTTCTTTTTCTTCTTCGTGTTTGGATGTACAGCCTGTCTGATACAACAATGCACCCAAGCTCACGAGCATGAGAATTCTTTTCATGATGATTTTTGGAGTTAACAAAATGGAATTTTTTGATAGTTACTGTTCGTAAGGGTGTGCCTGATGGCACGAAACGGGCGGCCGTGAGCTACCGGGGATTGGAGCACGACGACCGGATGAGCAGGCCGTAGGAAAGCCTGCCGGGTAGCAGGATCATATTCTGAGTACGCGGAGCCTCAGGTAGCGGTGAGCGCAATAAACCAGGCCGGACCGAAGTAACGGCCGGATGTTAGCCATGCAGATATTAGGGAAAAACTGGCGCGAAGCGGATGCGGCAGCCAACGCGACGTTTGCACGGGGTGATTTTTTAGCGGAGAACGATTCGCTGGAATCTTCTTCCTTTTCTTCCGAGATCGACCGGACAAACGCTGCAAACCTCCGCGCATTATCCGGCAGGCGGAATGCGGGTGCATCGTCGTTGAAAGCCTGTACGAAATTGGGGTGCGCCGATTGGGCCAGAATTTGAACGGGAGAATGGCAAGGTTGATGCTCCTTCGATCCCGCATACATATTGCTGTATCCATCCACCAGGAGAATGCACAGGGGCAGGAGATATTTCAGCAATTCTTTAATCATCTTAACGGGTAGCTATTGAGTCTTTTGTATAATTTGAAGGTCTTAATTGGTGTCGTTATGTCAAGTCTTTGAAAATGAGCATGCGTTTAGGCGCTCTTCCCAAAGCGCGTGATGGCTAAATTGTTCTTTTCGTAGGTGTGTGCCTCTTATACGCATACAAAAACCGCACTTCATCCTTAACTCCATGTTAAAAGGATGTTAAAAAGGGATTAAAATCGTCGAACGGCCATTGCGCGCTATTCTGCGGCGAAGCGGGGGACATGTTTTGGATAAAATATTCTTTTAATCGTCATATTGGTGTGCGAATGGAGGTAGGATGGAGGAGGGGAAATTGGGGTAGCTCCTCGTTCGTGCAAATGGAGGGCACAAAGGTTGACCTCTGCGCCAGCGTCGCCGGTGCGGTTTAGTGGCGTGCTTCTTCGAGAAAATGCTGGCCGCGGTTCTGGTAGGCGTGAATGCCGCTGCTGATCAGGATAATGGCCGAAACAATGAGCGCTGCGTTCACAATGGCTGGCGCGGTTCCCCAGTTGGCCACGGCCACCGCCACCAGCGCCCACACGCCTACAATCGAAGATTCCCGCAAATTGCGTTTCCAGGTGAGGGCAAGGTAAACCACTCCCGCGATGCAGATCATAATGACAGTCCAGACGATGGGAGAGAGGCCAAAGCCGTCCCAGCCGATTTTGGTGAACCACGCTGCCACATTAGCGATGAGCGCCACGGATATCCAGCCCAGGTAAGTCGCGAATGGCCACCAGGTCAGGGCGATTTTTTTGATAGGCAGCAGATCCATTTCCATGTGCGTCCGGACGATGATCAGCCACAGCGAAGTGAGGAGCGTAATCATGATCAGTACCGAAAGACCGGTGAAATCATACAGCCAGGCCAGCACCCACACTGAGTTGGCGGCACAGGAAACCACAAAAAGCCAGCCGATTTTTTCCACCACAGCCGGGACCTCGCGCTTTCCTGAAATACCCCGTGCCTGGTAAATCACAAATGCGGTGAGCATCAGGTAAATCAGGCCCCAGATCGAGAATGCATAGCCTGAGGGCGTAAAGTAGTTTTGGTAGCGGGCAGAAACGGTAGCCATGGTGTTACCGTTGAAAATACCCGTGTTGGAGAGGTAGTTAATCACGATCGTGAAGATCAATGCGACGATATTGGCTATTTGCAAGGTTCTTTTCATAACTGTTGCGGTGGTTATTGGTTTACGAATGAGCATCGGCGAGCGGGTAGAGCCGTACGCCATTGGATTGCACAACTTCAAAAATTGTGCCTTGAAAAGAGCTGCGGGCTGCTTATCGTGTTCTCTGGCAGCAGCGAAACGCGCAGGCGGGCGTGAAACGTTCCGTGACCGTCACGCAGTTCCAGGCTGTGCTGTTGTGGATAAATCAGGTCAAGCCGGCGCTGGACGTTTTTTAAGCCAATACCCCCGTAATGGACAGCCTGGGCCGTATCGAGAGGTGAAGTACTGTTCCATATGTCGAATTCCAGGGTGCCGGAATGCGCGCGCAGGCGGATCTCGATCCGGTTTGCGCGCTCGCTGTCTTTGGAAACATGCTTGAAAGCATTTTCAACGAAAGTCATGAGAATGAACGGCGCAATGCCCGCTTCGGCAGGCAGGTCTTCCGGGATGTCGGTAATAACGCTTACCCCGCGATTCTGGCGCAGCTTTTCGAGTGCGATGAAATTTCGCAGGTAGGCGACCTCCTTTTCAAGCGGGACGAGCTCATCGTTGCATTCATACAGGTGATGGCGCAGTAACTCCGAAAACCTGGCCAGCGAAGAAGATGCCGCATCTGGATTTTTACGAATGAGAAAAAAGATGGAATTGATGCTGTTAAACAGGAAATGCGGGTTGAACTGGTATTTCAAAAAGCGTAGTTCTGTTTCGAGTTTCTCCTTTTCAAGCGATTGTTTCCGGCGCTCGGTACTGATCCAGTTTTTGGTAAGTTTGATACTCATGGCCAGTGTAGTGCTCGCCAGTGTGGAAGGCATAGCCTCCCCGAAAAAATAAAAAAAGCAATTGGTATCCCGGCCAAAAAGCGTCTCCACGGACTGGTGGGCCAGCAATGCGCTTAGATAATAGCCGGATACGATCGCCAGTGCCGTTGCCAGCAAAGTGATGGCCAGGTAGCCGATGTAGGATTTAAGGCGGCCTTTTTCAAGGTATCTGGGAATAAGGTAGTATAGGTTAAAATACACCGCTATCGCTTGCAGCACGACATAAAATACAAACTTGACTGCATAGGGTGAAAACAGGATACTGTGCGCGGCTTTCCACGGGTTACCCATAGCCACTACCCACCACAGATAATGGTAAACCAGCCAAAACGGGATATGGTAGAGTTTGGAAACGGCCTTTTGCATGCCCGAATTTATCAAATATTGGAGAGTAAAGGTAAATTCCTGACGCGTTTGCCGGTGGCTGCGAAAAATGCGTTTGCGAGTGCAGGCGCAATGGGCGCAACACCGGGCTCGCCCGCGCCGCCCATCTTCCCCTCATCCTCGACGATATGTACCTCAATGGCCGGGGCTTCGCCGATCCTTAGCATTCGGTAATCGTCAAAATTGCCCTGTCGGACCGCGCCGTTTTCAATGGTGATTTCCCCGTACAGCGCCGCCGTCAACCCGTATATGATCCCGCTTTCCATTTGTGCCATGACGCCGTCGGGATTCACCGCGAGCCCGCACGCAATAGCGCATACGACGCGATGGACTTTCAGGTTCTGATCCTGATAGGATATTTCCACCACCTGGGCCACGACGCTGCCCATGGCTTCGTGAACCGCTACACCGCGAAAATGCCCCGTAGCCACAGGCCCCGCCCAGCCCGATTTTTCCGCGACGACCGATAATGCGGCGATGTGCCTGGGGTGGCCCGCCAGCAGTTTTTGACGGAATGCCACAGGATCGGCGCCCGCGCGGAATGCGAGCTCGTCGATTATCGTTTCCATAACAAACGCGGTATGGGTATTACCTACCGACCGCCACGGCAGCACCGGGATGTTGTGGGAGGTGGTATGCAGTACCACTGCATGGTCGGGGCAGCGGGTAATGTAAGGTGAGCCGTTCACGCCATCCACGGTACTGTAATCCAGGTCGTTGGGAGCAATATCCTTTTGGAGGACTGTATTGACAAAAAGGGATTGGCCGACCACGTCGTGATGCCATACAATGGGCATACCCGCGGCATCGGTGCCAGCTATCACCCGGTGCAAATACACCGGCCGGTAGTAGCCGCCCCGGATGTCGTCTTCCCGTGTCCAGATCAGCTTCACCGCTTCTCCGGACGCCCGGGCAATCTGCACCGCCTCCATGACCCAGTCGTTGCCGAAAGAACCGCGCCGCCCGAAACTTCCGCCCTTGGCAGGCGTATGAAGGGTCACCTGGTCGTCGCGGAAGCCCAGAAACCGGCTGATCTCCTGCCGGTGAAGGGAGGGCGATTGGGTGGCCGTCCATATTTCGCACTGGTCTGCCGAGAGTTTTACGGTGCAATTTAGCGTTTCCATGGGCGCATGCGCCAGGAACGGAAAATGAAATTCCTGCTCGTAAATCGCGCTTGCGTGCTTCAAGGCGCTTTCAGCATCTCCTTTGACCTGCACATTCCTCCCTGGCTGCCGGGCGGTTTCGCGGTAGCGGCTCAGGAGTAGCTTGCTGTCGGGATTTTGTTGGCCATTAGCATCCCACTCCACTTTTAATGCCTTTCGGCCCTGCATGGCTGCCCAGCTATGCTCGGCCACCACGGCTATTCCCTGCGGTATCTTCACTACCTTGCGTACACCGGCCACGCGCAGCGCCGCAGATGCGTCGAAGGATTTAACCTTTCCTCCAAATACCGGGCAGCGCTCCAGTACCGCGGTGAGCAGGCCGGGGAAATGCATGTCGATCCCGTATTTGGCCTTCCCGTTCACTTTATCCGGTATATCCAGCTTGCGAATGGGGCGCGCCTGGCCAATCAGTTTCCACTCGCTGCGGTCACGCAGCATCACCTGCGGAATGGGCAGCAATGCGGCTTCGGCAGCCAGGGCACCGTAACTGAGCCGGGCCTTGCCGGCCTGCACGTAGCCGCCAGCGGTAGTGCATTGCGCCTGCGGTACGCCAAGCCGCCGCGCGGCGGCCTGCACGAGCATCGTGCGTGCGACGGCTCCCGTAGTGCGGTAGCGGTCGAATTCCGAGCGGGTAGTGTCGGAGCCACCCGTCGAAAGTATCCACATGCTTTCGTCCAGGTGCGGCCCGTCGATGACACGGTGCTCGACCCGGATGCGCGCCCAGTCGCAATCCAGCTCTTCGGCAATGAGCATCGCAAGGGTCGTCCAAATGCCCTGTCCCATCTCGACTTTGTTGAGGATGATCCGGATCGTGTTGTCAGGATCGATCCGGAGCAATGCATTGGGTGAAAAGCCGGATGGAAGCAATGTCCTCGGCTGGGCCCGGCCCGGTACAAAAAATGAAAGCAGCAACCCGCCGGTGGTCAGTGCGGCTGTATGTACGAATTCGCGACGGTCCATTCAATCAAAGGGAAGTTCTGCGGCAAAGGAATGCAGCCTTGGATCGCCCCGGAAATTGTTTTGACAAGACGCGGGCGAAAAAGGATCAAATGCAGCATTAGCCGGGCTAGCGGGCAATGACGGTTTAGGCCGGATGAATATCGGACAGGATGCGAATGCCGCTACGTTTCATAAGCTCGCTGGCGTTGAAATCCGTGCAGATGCCGGGGGTGAGGCGGTAATTGAATGAAATCTGTCCTTCGCTGATCACGCTGTTGAAGCTGAAATTCCCGATGGCCAGGTCTTTGGTCAGTTTGGCCAGATCGAGGTCATGGGTGGATATTATACCGAATGCGTTGAGCTCGCTGAGCTGCCGGATCAGCGACACGCCGCCCCGGAAGCGGTCCTGCGAGTTGGTTCCTTTGAACATCTCATCCAGCAGAAAAAATATAGGCTCACCCTCACCGACGAGCGTGAGCAGTTGCTCGATGCGTTGAAGTTCGGCGTAAAAGGAAGATACCGACTCTTCGAGATTATCCTGCGTACGCATGCTCGTGAACACCCGCAGGAGCGATACCCGTGCGTGCGATGCGCAGCATGGAGCGCCCATGAATGCGAGCACGAGGTTAATGCCGACTGTTCTGAGGAAGGTACTTTTACCGGCCATATTGGAACCGGTGATCATTGTCGTAGCGCCGCGCCCGCGCATGGTGAAGTCATTGCTCACGCGTTTTTGCGACTTTAACAAAGGGTGTCCTACTTCCTTGAAATCAATAAGATACGGCTCTGAGGTGATTTCTGGAAATGTGAATTGCGGATTGGCATGAGCAAGTCCTGCTATGCTGGCGAGCGCCTCCATTTCGCTCACTGCACTGATCCACGAACGGATGTGCTCCCGATTTTCCGACTTCCATTTCTCGGTTTGAAGGATCAGGTGCACGTCTACGAGCCATAGGTTATTGATCATGCCGTAGAAGGCATTTTTTCCGATGGTATTGCGCGTACCTTTTTGTTGAAATGTCTCCAGTGTCCTTTTAAGTGAGCCTATCTGGTGGGCGGCGGCACGGCCTGGCTGCGTGAGAATATGGTGGAGCACTTGAAGTTCAGGGGTTTTAAACGATTGTTTTTCAATTGTTTCAATAAGGCATTGATAGGCCCCGAGAACACCGGTGTTCCGCTGCGTGCTCAGAATAATATGTTCTGCTGTGTTTCTGAACTTCCGCAAATAGATCGCGTTGACAAGCACGGTAATGGCCAGCGGCAATATATGGGCCCAGGAAAGATCCTGGAGGTGAAAGAGAAAATGATAGGCAAAATAAATTAACGCCGTGCTGGATGCTGCACCAAGCGTGAGACTGACCGCTAACAGTTGCTTTCGGGAAGCCAAAAAATGGGGTGGTTCTTCAATCCATTTCAAAAGCAGGTCGTTGTCGCCAACGCTCGGCTCGGACTGCATACCTGACACCTGGAAATCCTGGCGCCAGTCGAGCATGGGTGCCAATTCCTGCACGGCAGCCTGACGTCCGGTAATGGTTTGGCGGTCAGCGGGTGTATTCAGCCAGTCGGCCAGCATTTGCGCTCCTGCGCGGGTGGTTGTCCTATTGATGAGCTGGAACAAAGAATGCGCCCCGAAAATATCCAGGTCAGCGGCATAATCGTGGCGGCGGCCGAGGAATTCAGTTCCGGCAGCAAAAGAGGAAAGATCGTTCGCGGTCCGCCGGAGCTCGGCGGCGTTGACCTGCATGAAAAGCTCCGCGCGTTTCTTCTCGGCAGCAGTGCGGTTGTAATCACGCAATGTGAGAATGAAGATGCCGGCACCCATCAGGGCGATACCTACGACGGGGTATATCCAGCCGTTGGCTGCAAATACGATGATCAGAATGCTTGTCGCCAAAAATACGGCCAGCCTGGTGTAGGAAAGGCTGTTCAGTGTAGGGGCCAGACTGGCGGCGCGTGTTTTGTATCCCTCGGCCCGGTCCTGATATATTTCTTTCATTCCAAATCAGTTGAGTAAGCGGTTACCTTGCCGACATGACCAGCACACGCTTACCGGATAAAGGCAGAGCCCGCCGGAATCTGCTCGGCTTTGGCGAATGCACGTTCATATTTTGCCTGTATGCCGGCAAGTTGCTTCGTTTTTCCCTGTGCTTTAAGGCTTTGGGCCAAGCCTACCAGCGACCAGCCATTGGATGGGTTGAAAACGAGATCTTCGCGGTAAACTTTTTCGGCCATGGCCGGTTTGCCCGATTTGAGCAGGTAGGCACCCAGAAATTGCCTTGCAGGCAGCGGCCAGTCTTTGGGTTCTGTGTAAATAAGCTGATCTTCCAGGCGTACGGCCTCCTCCAATGCGGCAATGCCATTGGCGGTGCGCTTCTGGGACATCGCGACCACACCTTCCAGCACTTTCCCGGCGATGGAGGCAATTTCTGCCGGCGTGTTAAATGGAATCCTCCGTTTGGTTAAAACCGGATCCTGGGCCTTGATTTGCAAAGCCGTAAGCCGCGCGGCAGCGGAATCGGGACGTCCTGTGTTGGCAAATGCAATGCCTTTGGCAAAATCTGAAAGCAAGCCGGCATAAATCCAGCCCTGGTCAGGCGTTACCGAATCTGACAGGATTTGCCGCCATTTGCCCATTCGCACCTGGGCCATTACCGGCAGCATGAAAAGGTATTGGTCATATGTTGTTTCAGGTTTGGGGGCCACGCTCCGTCGAACGCGCTGGGCGTAACGCATGGCGTCGCCGTACATACCGCCACTGAACGCGCAATAGGTCTGCACGGCAAAATAGTGCGACGAATGCTTGTTGAGCGACAGGTTTTTGGCCAGCATGTCGTAGTTCAGCAGGGCGTCGTCGGCGAGGTTGTTTACTTCCACCCCCTGCGCAAACAGGCCGTTGCGCTCGTATTCGTGGCTCGCCATATGCACCATATGCGCCACGCCCGGGAGCAGGTCGCGCAATGCTTCCGCGCTCGCAAGGGCTACTTCGGGCTTTTTCGACGCTTCGGTGAGGTGAATATGGTAATGCAGGGCGGCGGGATGTTTAGGGTTCGCTTTCAGAGCCTTTTCACACAATGCCACCAGTTCAGGCGTCCAGGGTTTGGCAGTACCATCCTTTTTCCAGAAATCCCAGGCGTGCATGAGCATCTTCGAATCGATATAGAGCAGCTTGAATTCATTTTCTTCCGGATAGTCGGTGACGAGGTTTTTCAGCTTGTCTGAATAAGCCTGGTTGAGGGCTGCTCGCCCGGCGTCGGTCGGGTCGCTGGAATACCGGGCATTCATTGCGTCGATCAGCAGCTTTTCCTTCCCGGTAGCGTGGGCGGCGAGGCTGTTCATTTTCGCCAGGGCTTGCGCCACTTCGGCAGGCTTGACATACAGGTGCGCTGCATTATAGTAAGGTCCCATCGCCAGCGCCTGACCCCAGAAGGCCATTGCGTTGGTGGAATCGATACGGCCGGCTTCGCGGAACGAGGCCACTGCTTCCTTAAAGTGGTAACCATAATACATGTTCAGCCCCTGGTCGAAGTAAAACTGTGAACTGTCGGAGCTGGTTGAAACTTTATATGAAAAATCACCCCAGCCGGGAAGCGCCACCACGTACTTACCGTTCAGCAACGTCGCCGGCTGGCTTGAATACGACGGCCCGCACACGGCAATTTCACCGGAAGTGTCCGGGTAGGTTGCCATTTCCGGCGATGGGCGGTCGAAGGCGACAATGCCGGTCAGTAGCGAGAGGGCGGCTATTGGTAGAATGGTTTTCATATCATTTTTAAGGCTTCAAACCCAATATAGTGATTAAATTGCCTCTTTAAGTCGAAAATATCTTTAAATTGTACGAACTATGAAGCCGGCAAGCGCGGGGATTTACCGCGACGTTTACGTGCTATCGTTAGGAAATCTGTGCATCAGGCCGTTGCCGGCCGACTCAACAATATGATCGACCAATATCAGAGTCAGGTATTTAAGTTCCTTCCTGCCCCAAGCATGGTGGTGTTGGCCGATGCGCCCAAATTCACGATTGTAGACGTAAATGATGCTTACGTGGAAGTAGTTCGGATGGGCCGCGACGAACTGATAGGTAAGGGTTTCTATGAGGCATTTCCCAATAATCCCTATAACCGGGTGCCGCCCTGGAATAACCTGCTGGAAAAGCTTGTAGCGGACGGTCTGCCGAATCAGTATCCCCCAACAAAATATATTCTGTCACCGGACAGTGAAGGTCGGCAGGAAATTAAGTACCTGATCGCCACCAATACGCCCGTGCGAAATGATGCCGGCGAGATCGTATGCATCCTTCGGACTATTACCGATGTGACCGAGGTGACGATGGCCCGGCAGACGCATAGTCCGTTTACCTCTGAAAAGTTTCTCGACGAAACGCTCCGCGTCGCGCGGATTGGCAGCTGGGAGGCCGACCTGATCAACGAGGTAATCAACTGGTCGGACGTGGCGAAGGAGATTCACGAGGTGCCGGCCGATTATCAGCCGGGTTTCCTGACAACGGCGGATTTTTATCTGCCCGGCGAGCACCGGGATACATTTATGCAGGCAGTCCAGGAGGCCATTGTCCATGGAAAACTCTTTGACCTGGAACTGATCATCCTCACAGGCCGCGGCCGCCAGAAATGGATCCGGGTTACGGGCAAGGCCGACATTGTGGAGGGAATCTGCACGCGCATCTACGGGGTCGTTCAAGACGTGCACCCGCGTAAGATGGTCGAGCAGGAACTCGTCCAATCGCACCGGCAGTTCGAGTCGCTTGTGCAGACCGTCGACGGGATCGTGTGGGAAGCCAATGCGGACACTTTCGAATTCAGTTTCATCAGTGACCAAGTTGAAAACATCCTTGGTTATACGCCGGCCGAATGGCTCGCAAGCCCTTCTTTCTGGCAAGACCACATACATCCCGACGACCGTGAGCGTGCAGTACGCTACTGTCACATCGAAACCCGTGAAATGCGCAATCATGCATTCGACTACCGCATGTTGCGCGCAGATGGCTCCCTGGTGTGGATCAAAGACGTGGTATCCGTCATCCGGGAAGATGGGAAAGCGGTGGCATTGCGCGGTCTGATGGTGGACATTACCGAGGCAAAGCGCCTTGAAAATCTTGAACACCTTGAAAAGACGGTGTTAGAAATGAATGCGGTAAAAGTTACGCCGCTGGCAGAAGTACTGGATACCTATGTGCGGGGTGTGGAAGCGATGTTCCCGCATTCGAAATGTTCGCTGCTGGCTGTCAGGAATAAACGCATATATAGCATGGCATCGCCGTCGCTGCCGCAGGGATATGTCGACTCTATTAATGGCAAGCCGATAGGGGATCGCGCAGGATCGTGCGGTACGTCGGCTTACCTGAAACAACAGGTGATTGTCAGTGACATTGCCCACGACCCGCGCTGGGACGACTACCGGCACCTCGCATTGCCCCACAACCTGCTGGCCTGCTGGTCGCCCCCGGTCATACTCGACGATGAAGTGGTGGCGACCTTCGCGGTGTATTACCACCGCATTGCCGTACCGGCCGAAGACGAGCTGAAAGTGATCGAGCGTGTTGCGTCTATTTTAAAGGTGATCCTTGAAAACAGGCAGAAATCGGAGTTGGTGGAAAATGTGAACGAGCGGTATGAATATGTGAACAGGGCCACCAACGATGCCATTTACGACTGGGACCTTGTGCATGATCATATAGAATGGGGCGACGGCTTTTTCAGGCTTTTCGGTCATGAACCCGAGAAAAACAACTATCCGCTCGCGCGCTGGGCTGAGCGGGTGCACCCCGCCGACCTGGAATGCGTGAGCAAAAGCCTGGAAGTCGAGCTTGCCGATCCGCAGGTAAGCAAATGGAGCGCGGATTATCGGTTTATGAGATCCGACGGCCAATATGCCTATGTCGAAGAGATTGGCTTCATTCGCAGGAATGCGTCTGGGACGGCCGTCCGCATGATCGGCGTATTGCGGGATGTTACCAAGGCCCGCCAGGAAGAACATGAGCTGAAACTGCTAGTATCGGTGATCACGAACACCAACGACGCGGTGCTGATTGCCGAATCCGATCAGCGCGATGTCTCCGGGCTTAAAATTCTGTATGTGAATGCGGCATTTACGCGCATTACGGGTTATGCTTCCGAAGAAGTGGTGGGCAAAAGCCCGGCATTGCTCAAAGGTTTCAGCCCCGCGCGGAATGATTTCGATAGCTTGCAGGAAGCCATTTACACTGTTCAGCCGCTCAAAGATACTACCCTGCGCTTCACACGCGATGGTGAGGAATTCTTCATTAACCTGGCGCTGCTGCCCGTAGCCAACGTGCGCGGCGTGCACACGCATTGGATTGCGATCGGTCACGATGTGACCGACCGCCTGCGTTACATCGGTGAGATCGAAGAGCGGAACCACAAATTGCAGGAAATTGCCTGGATGCAGTCACACGTGATACGCGCTCCGCTCGCCAGGCTGATGGGCCTGATCGACCTGATCCAGAACTATCAGCATTCGGACGTCGAGCGGCACGAGCTGCTGGGCCACGTGCTCACATCGGCTTATGCGCTGGACAATATCATCCGGGACATTTCCTCTAAAACCGAGCGCATTTAATCAAAACCGAACTTGACGCCGAGCGAAAGGCTCACGATGTCATGTAGTTTCAGAAAACCTTTGTTTTGTACGTAGCTGATAATGAGCAGGTCGTAGGTGCCCAGTTCATAGTACAGTTCAAGCGACCTTCTGCGGTTGTTGATCACTACATTTCGCCCTGCTTTGCCGCCCAGGTATGCGCCGGGGCGGATCGCCGTAGCCCACCAGTAATAGCCTGCCGGGTAGTAGGAGGGCCATTTAGTGTCGAATTGCGGTCCGAAAGTGTAGCTCAGGTACGCCCCGATCGAGAAGGGCCGGATGTAATAGTTGTTCCGAAGGCCGATACGCCATGGAGAATAGGTGGTTTTCAGAGAGGTCGTGACCAATGCGTCCCCGCCGAATTTTTGAGGTAAAAAGCCGACCAGCAGGTCGGTTTCCAGCGTCCGGTTGCGTGAAACATAGCCGGGGCCACCCGAAACGAAGCCGATATTTCCAGCGAACTGAAATTTGGTGTGATCGGGCAGGAACCATCTGCGGCGGGAATTAAGGCCAATTTCCTGTGCGGAAGCTTGGAGGCCTGCAAGCATTAACAGGGAGAGCAGATACTTTTTCATGTCTTTCAGAATTCGACCCGTTCAACTTTGTAACCGCCTTTCCAGGTCGAAATGATCATATACCCGCGCGCGCCCATGGATGTGGTAAGGTGGTAGTTGATCCCGTCGTCGTAAAACTGGCCTTCATAGAACCTATGCTGATGGCCGTAGAGGGTGAACTTCACGGTTGTATCACCGGCGAGCGCGTCGGTATATGGTTTTTCCAGGTTTTTGTCAAAATCCGCATCGAATGGCGGCACATGCCCTACCACGATCGTATTCTGGTGGGCGGGGTTGTCGGCAAGCTGCGCTTTCAGCCATGCGATATCCGGAACGGTGCCGTCGAATGCATACTCCCGGGAATTGGTGTTGACGAAAATGAACCTGTCGCGGCCGAAACCGAAGGAGTAATTAAGCGGGCCGAACATTTTACGGTAAGTAGCCGAGCCATTGGCAACAATGTCATGGTTACCGATCACGGTCACATAAGGATAGTTCAGACGCGTCATAATTTCGTTTACCCATTTGAATTCCTGGGTAAGGCCGAAGTCGGAAATATCACCGGCATGCAGCACGAACGAAATGTCTTTCTGCCGGTTGGCACTCCGTACAAATTCCTCACACTCGTCATACCAGCGCTGCGAATCGCCCATCAGGATGAACCGCGTGGTGTCGGTTACGGGAAGCCGGCTTATTTTTTCAATGTTTTTGGCAGTGAGGTTTTTATCTCTTTCGAGCAGTGTCTCCTCGTTGGGATTGTATTGGAACAGGTCGTCGCAGGACGAAAGCAGTAAGACCAGCCCGAGGCCGGTCCAGCGTAGCATATTTTTCAATTTGTTGATGAATTAACGAGTAATAAGAGTGACCTCCCAATCGGGGAGAACGTTATCAAGTAACCGTAAAAATCATTGTTTGATTCCTGCGGGGACGTTATATTTAGGACATCATCCAGGCACGGTTTTTGCATTGGAAGGATGAGTATCTGTTTATTTAAACCACTATCATTATGAAAATCAGGGACATATTAGCAGTTTTGGGCCTCTGGCTGATCTCGTTGTCAGTTTCGGCCCAGGTGGTGTCCAAAGACTCTATCAACATGCTGAAAGACCAGAAGGAAGTGATCGAAGTCAGCAAGCGGCTGAACGAACGAAAGCTTGAACTGGCCAAACTTGAAAATCAGCTTCCTCAGAAAACCGAAGATGTTGCCAATACGGCGGAACAAGCCCGGAAATCAGCAGAAGAAAACAAAAGGGCAGCCGAGAAACTGGGCGATAACCCGCAGGGCAAGAGGGATGCCCGCCGGGCAAGCAAAAGCGCGGGTTCTGCACACCGCGATGCCAAAAGGGCACGCCGGGCTGTTCAAAACCTCGAAAAGCTCAACAAGAATATCGAATCACTGAAAAAGAAGATCGCAGACGACGAATCCAAGCTGGCTTCCCTTCAAGGTTCGTAAAGCGGCTGGTAACCCATAGTGTAGAACCGGAAGAAATTTGTACTTTTCCTTCGTTGCCAGGTCCTGCCCGGTCTCATGATGCCACCCTGAAAGTTCAGGGTGGCATTTTTTGTGCTATTTGCGGGTTAAAACCGACCGTCGGTTGATTTTAACGATGCGGTGAGTTACTTTTACGGCCGTGAGAAGGCTATTGCGAAATATCATTTTATTTATGGTTATCCTGGACACTACGTCGCTGTGCCAGGTGTACAAGGTGCCTTTGCTTCTCAAACATTTCGCAGAGCACAAATCCCTCGATCAGGCCATTACATTCACCGATTTCCTTTCCATGCATTACCTCGGAAAGGACCTCAACGACAACGACGACGATAAGGACATGCAGCTGCCTTTCAAAAAGGTGGAAGCGCACACCTCCAACTTCATCTTCGTTCCCCATACCCCTGTTTTTACATTCAAAAGGGTTTATCTCCCCATTAAAGCCGAATACGGCCCCGCCGTTTCACAGGTCGATTACAGTACCGTGCTCGGCTCGCTCTTCCGTCCGCCGCGGGCATAAATACCGGATTACTAGCGCCTTTCCGCGGCGCTGCCCGTTTCGTGCAAGGCGCCGATGTGACCCTGCGCGTATCTGTGTATTTATTTTTCAACCAATATGCTGAACAGAATCATCAGGTTCTCCGTGGAGAACAAGCTGGTGATCGGGATATTCATGCTGTTGTGGGTTGCCTTCGGTATTTATGAACTGACGAGGCTGCCTATCGACGCCGTTCCCGATATTACCAACAATCAGGTGCAGATCATCACCACTGCGCCGTCGCTCGGCACCGAAGACGTAGAGCGGCTCATTACATTCCCCATCGAACAGGCCACGGCCAACATTCCAGGTCTCAAAGAAAGCCGGAGTATGTCGCGGTTCGGACTTTCGCTGGTTACCATTGTTTTCGACGATGCTTCCGACATCTACTGGGCACGCCAGCAGGTCACAGAGCGCCTTTCGCAGGTGGATATGCCCGAAACCGCCGGAAAGCCCAGCCTGGCACCCGTGACCACCGGCCTCGGGGAGATTTATCAGTATGTAGTCAAGCCCAAAAAGGGTTTCGAGCAGAAATATTCGCTCGCCGACCTTCGTACCACGCAGGACTGGCTCATCCGGAGGCAGTTGCTGGGTACGCAGGGCGTTGCAGATGTATCTACGTTTGGAGGCGAGCTCAAACAATACGAAGTGGCCGTCGACCCGTTGGGTTTAAAGGCCATGGGACTTACCATTACCGACGTGCTGACCGCATTAAGCCGTAACAACCAGAATACCGGCGGCGCTTATATCGAAAAAGGCCCGACGGTACTGTATATCCGTAGCCTCGGACTGGCTGGGTCTATAGATGACATCAACCACATTGTGGTCGCCCAGCGCGGAGGCGTGCCCGTGCTCGTAAGCCACGTCGCGCAGGTACGTTTTGCGCCTGCGATCCGTTACGGGGCGCTCACCATGGCGGGGTATGGCGAGGTAGCAGGGGGCATTGTCATGATGCTCAAAGGCGGCAACTCCTCGGAAGTGATCGGAAATGTGAAAAAGCGGATCGCGGAGATCAGTAAGACATTGCCCGAAGGCCTGGAAATAGAACCGTTCCTGGACCGTACCAAAATGGTGAACAATGCCATTGGCACGGTGGAGCACAACCTGCTCGAAGGCGCGGTGATCGTGGTAATCGTACTGGTACTGTTCCTGGGAAACCTCCGGGCAGGTTTCATTGTGGCGTCAGTAATCCCGCTGTCGATGCTGTTTGCGGTGGCGATGATGAATCTCTTCGGGGTAAGCGGTAACCTGATGAGCCTCGGCGCGCTGGACTTCGGGTTGATAGTGGACGGAGCGGTGATCATCGTCGAGGCGATCCTGCACCATTTGCATACTTCCCGAAAATATGCGGGTATCGACCGCCTCACGCAGCAGCAGATGAACGACGAGGTATCGGGCTCTGCCAGCCGGATGATGAATGCCGCCGTGTTTGGCCAGATTATCATTCTGATCGTCTACCTGCCGATACTGTCGCTGTCGGGCATTGAAGGCAAGATGTTCAAACCCATGGCGCAGACGGTCGCATTTGCGATCCTGGGTGCTTTTATACTCTCGCTTACTTATGTGCCGATGATCAGCTCGCTGGTGATCAGCAAGAAAATAGGCCACGCGCCCAACTGGTCTGACAAGGCGATGGAAAAAATCGAGCGCGTTTACGAGCGTGCGCTTGCCCGCGCGCTGGGTTTCAAACGCGCAATGGTAGCTGGCGCGTTCCTGCTTTTTGGCGGAGCCGTATTGCTGTTCAGCCAAATGGGCGGTGAGTTTATCCCGCAGCTGGAAGAAGGCGATTTCGCGACGGAGACGCGCCTTTTGGTAGGGACAAATTTAAGTACCACCGTCGATGCGATCAGCCGCATTTCCGACCGTTTGAAAAATGATTATCCCGAGGTAATCAAAGTAGTGTCCCGCATTGGCAGCGCCGAAATCCCAACCGACCCGATGCCGATCGAAGGAGGGGATATGATCATTGTTTTGAAGGACAAGGCTGAATGGACCCATGCCGCCAGCTTTCCCGAGTTCGCAGAAAAAATGGCTGCGACAGCCCAGGAGGTCGTTCCCGGCGTCACTACCGGCTTTCAGTACCCGGTGCAGATGCGCTTCAACGAGCTGATGACCGGCGCAAAGCAGGATGTGGTTTGCAAGATATTCGGGGAGGATCTGGATAAACTGGCAGATTATGCCAACCAGCTCGGCCAGATCGTCCGACACGTGGACGGTACCGCCGATTGGTATGTGGAGGAGGTGACTGGCATGCCGCAGATCGTCATCGACTTCAACCGCGCTGAAATAGCCAAGTACGGCTTGAATATCGATGATCTGAACAAGACAATCAATGCTGCCTTCGCCGGTGCGGCGGCCGGGCAGATCTACGAGGGCGAAAAGCGTTTTGATCTCGTGGTACGCGTGGGCGCGGAGGGGCGCAAGAGCATCGCCGATGTGCAGAACCTGCTGGTATCCACGCCGAACGGCCTGCAAATACCGCTGAGCCAGGTAGCGGCGATCCGCGAAGTAGAAGGCCCCAACCAGATCCAGCGGGAAGACACGCGTCGCCGCATTATCGTCGGTTTCAACGTGCGGGGCCGCGATGTGCAGTCCATCGTGGAAGAGTTGCAGCAGAAAGTGCAGGCAAAGATCAAGTTCGAAAGCGGGTACACCATTACCTATGGCGGTGCATTCGAAAATTTGCAACAGGCCAAGGCACGCCTGGG
>ERZ778028.1006-NODE-1006-length-39031-cov-8.717749_pt1 | contig 39031 bp, 32 predicted proteins | sample MGYA00375758_ERZ778028 | MGnify/ENA primary metagenome ERZ778028 (study PRJEB29350, sample SAMN05389828) | bioreactor metagenome | isolation source: Thiocyanate bioreactor | place: South Africa: University of Cape Town | collected 2014-03-17 ...
GTCGCCGCGGGCGAGCGCCCGGGCTGCGAGGGCCGCGTCGTCCTGCAGCCGCACCTGCTCCGCGGCGAGGCGCAGCCCGCCGACGCAGGCCGCGAGCACGACCGCCACCGCCGGCAGCGCCACGGCGAACTCCGCGGTGACGCCGCCCGCGTCGCCGCGCCTCATCCCGCGGAGCCCAGCGCGCGGGTGACGAGCGCCTCGAGCGTCGCCCGCACGCCGTCCGAGCGCAGGATCACGACGAGCAGGCCGGCGAAGCCGACCGCCGCCATCGTCACGATCGCGAACTCCGCAGTCGTCGCACCGGTGTCCTCCGAGCGCGCTCGCGCGAGGACGGCCTGCCAGCCGGGTCGGGCCGCATCGACGCCCCGCCCGCCGATCCAGCCGTGCCGTCGCAGGCCGGGGACGACCCGGCGCCTCATGGAATGCCCCATCGCTCATGCTCCGTTCCCTCCGAGCGGCCGCATCGCGGACCGCTGCCGAGGCACGAGCGGGACCAGCCTGCCCTCCTCCGGGGCCGTCCGTGCCGGCGGATCCCCGAATTGCGGGCCGTCGCGCGTCCGGATCGGCTGTGGAGGAGGGTTCAGCGCTCGCCGGGCGGCAGGCCGCCGCGGTAGCGCGCCGGCCAGATGCCGTGGCGTCCCGGCGAGATGACCCCGTTCGGGTCGACCGCGTCCTTGATCGTCTCGACGAAGCGGCGGTAGGCGTGGTGGTTGAACGAGTACTGGGCCGAGGCGATGTCCATGATCTCGAGGTGGGCGCGGTACTCGGTGTAGCCGAGCTTCCCGAAGTGCTCCACCATGTGCTTGATCGTCTTGTACGCGTTCCTCACCTGCTCCTCGTCGTCGAGGACGAGGTCGAGGTTCACGACGATGATGAGCGAGCGGTCGTTGATGATCGTCATGCCCGCGGAGAGGTTCGCGTTCATGTGCTCGAGCATGTAGGCGCTGATGAGCCGCTCGAACCTCTGGATCTCCTCGCCGACGAGCGGGATCACGGGCGAGAACGCGAGGTGCCCGATCCCGTCGGGCACGAGGTCGAGCATCTCGAGGGTCGGATGGCCGCCGTTGATCTTGTCGCGGAACACGTCGAACGGCCCCCACTCGTCTCGCGTGTACCGGCCCTCGTGGCTGACCCGCGAGCCCTCGATCTCGGCCCAGCGCTCCTTGATCCGTTTGACGTGGTGCTCGACGACGGGCGCGTCGCCCCAGACGCCGACGCCGACGCTCCACCGGCCGAGGCCCGACTCCTCGGCGAGGCGCTGGAGCTCCTCCTCCGGGAGCGCGCCCTTGCCGCCCATGTACTCGCCGAGCTCCGGGACCTGCCACGCCATGACGGGGAACGAGTAGACGCCGGGCACGCCGCGGATCGCCCCGCTCATCCGCAGCTCGCGGATGATGTCGATCGCCTGGCCGAGCTGGTCGTTCCGCGGGATCGCCAGCTGCAGCGAGGCCATCGCCTCGGGCTTGCGCATGAGCCACACGCCCATCCGGGTGACGATGCCGAAGTTCGACTGGGCGAAGAACGGGTCGAGCGTCGGGCCGAGCCCCCGCTTGTAGAGGTGCCAGGACCTGTTGCCGGGCGCGGCGCCGAGGCCGGTCCGCAGCAGCTCGCCGTCGGGCAGCACGACCTCCATGCCGGTCGGCGCCATAAAGTCGGCGCCGTTCGGCAGGTAGGAGACGCCGTTGTCCATCGAGTTGCCGACGATGCTGCCCCAGCCGACGTCGGGGGTCGAGAGCAGCAGGTCGTCGGCGCCGGCCTCGATCAGCGCGTCGGCGAGGTCCATCCAGCGCACGCCCGGCTCGACGACCGCGTAGGCGAGCTCGCGGTTGATCTCGAGGACGCGGTTCATCCGTCGCAGCGAGAGGAGCACGGAGCCCTTCACCCTCGGGGAGGGCCCGCCGTAGCCGTTGTTGCGCCCCTGCGAGCTCGTCCAGATCGGGACCCCGTACTCGTTCGCGATCCGCACGATCGCCTGGATCTGCTCGACCGTCGTCGGGTACAGCACGGCGGAGGAGTCGTAGCTGCGGTCCTCCTGGAACCAGTACGGGTCGCGCAGCTGGTCACGGTCAGCCTCGTCGACGTGGACGGCGTCGGCGGGCAGCACTTCGCGGAAGCGCGCGAGCGCGGCATCGGGCAGCACGAACGCGGGGGCGTCGACCATGGTCGGGTCCTCATCTCCTCATCGAGCGGGTGGTGCACGCTCAGGCTAGCCCCGTCACACCGCAGCCAGCGTCGTGCCGACGATCCCTGCCATCATCGGGACGACGCCGACCGCGACGAACGCCGGCAGCACGCAGATCCCGAGCGGCAGCAGGAGCGCGACGGAGAGCCGCTCGGCGCGCTCCGCGGCCTCGGCGATCGCCGTCCTGCGGCGCTCCTCCGCCTCGGCCCGCAGCAGCTCGGCAGCAGGCGCGCCGGACGCCGCGGCGAGCTCGAGGATCGTCGTCGACCCTGCCGCGTCGACCGGCAGCCCGCATCGCTCGAGCGCGACCGACACGATCTCGACGGCTCGCGGCACGGAGACCCCGCCGCCCATCGCGACCGCGGTCAGCTCCTCGACGAGCCCCGGCAGCCGGTCGCCGCCGGCGGCCGCGCGGAGCAGCCGGCCGGTCCAGGCGCGACCCGCGAGCATGAGCGCCCCGCCGATCGCGACGCAGGCCCAGCCGAGCGGGGTGCCGACGAGCACGCCGAGCACGTCCTGTCCGAGCAGCGCGCCGAACGCGAGCGCGACGACGGGCAGCACGAGCACCAGCCGGGCGGTCGCTCGCGGCCCCGCGAGCGCGACGCGGGCGCCGCGCTCGGCCGCCGCGAAGCCGCGGAGCAGCTCCGCGTAGCCGCGCAGCGTCGGGGCGAGCGGCGCTCCGGCCGCGACCGACACCGTCCACGCCGCTGCGAGCCCGGTCCAAGCGGCGCCGAGCGGGCCGGGCCCGGCTCGGCCGCGGCGCGTCCCCGCCGGCCGGCGCCCGACCGCGGCGAGCGCGACGGCGATGCCGCCAGGCCCTGCCCGTGCCGCCGCGTCCGCGATCGCGCCGGCGTCGGGGGCGCGAGCGAGATGCCGCCAGGCCGCCGCCGGCGCCACTCCGGCGGCGAGCAGCACCGCGAGCCGGTGCACGAGCGCGGCAACCTCGGCGAGCGCGACGTCGCCGGCCGACGACCGCCGCCGACCGCGCAGCCCCCGCGCCTCCTCGGACGGGCGCGCCGTCATCCCGGATCCTCGACGATCGAGAACCGTCCGCCGGCGTCCAGGCGCGGCCGCCCGATCGCGGCCACACGACGGCCGGCGGGGCCGAGCTCGACGTGGATCACCGCGTGCAGCGCGCTCACCGCCTGCCGCGCCACGGCGTCCGGCGAGAGCCCGGCGAGCGCGCCGAGCGCCTCGAGCCGCGCCGCGACGTCGACGAGCGAGTTGGCGTGGATCGTCCCCGCTCCGCCGTCGTGGCCGGTGTTGAGCGCGGCGAGCAGGTCGCGGATCTCCTCCCCGCGGCACTCGCCGAGCACGAGCCGGTCGGGCCGCATGCGGAGCGCCTCGCGCACCAGCCGCGGGAGCCCGATCGCGCCGGCGCCCTCGAGGTTCGCCTGCCGCGTCTCGAGGGCGACGACGTGCGGATGGTCGACCCGGAGCTCGCCGACGTCCTCGATCACGACGATCCGCTCGGAGGGGCGGGCGAGGCCGAGCATCGCGGACAGCAGCGTCGTCTTCCCCGAGCCGGCCGCGCCGCTGACCAGGACGTTCCGCCGCTCGGCGACGAGCGCCTCGATCCGCGCCCTCGTGCGCCCCGGGAGGAACCCGGCCGCGTCGAGCCGCTCGAGGCTCCAGGGCTCGAGCGCCGGCAGCCGGATCGAGACCAGCGGTCCGGCCGGCGCGATCGGCGGCAGGACCACGTGCACCCGCACGCCGTCGCCCAGGCGCGCGTCCACGCACGGCGCGGCCTCGTCGACGTGCCGACCGGCGAGCCCGATCAACCGGACCGCGAGCGCCCGCGCCGCCTCGGCGTCCATCCCGGACGCCGGCAGCCGTTCGGGACCGCGACCGCGATCGGCCCAGACCTCGCCGCCGTTGACGAAAACGTCGGTCACCCGAGGGTCGCCGACGAGCGGCGCGAGGGGGCCGAACGCGTGCGCGCCCGCACGCCGTGCGGTCGCCGCGACGGGCGGCGCTCCGGCCACGAACGGGGTGATCGCGCTCATGCGGGCACGGTAGCCGCGACCGCGGACGCGACAGCCGGCGCCGCGAGTCGATCGGTGGAGCGACCAGCTCCCCGGACCGCTGTGAGGGACGGCGCAACGCCGCGCACCGACGAGCGGCGCGCGGCGCGGCAGAGCTCAGCCCTCGATCGGCTCCAGCAGCAGCACCGGGATCACCCGATCGGTGCGCTCCTGGTAGTCCGCGTACGGCGGGTAGGCCGCGACGGCGCGCGCCCACCACTCGTCCCGCTCGACGCCGTCCAGCTGCCGCGCCTGGTAGTCGCGCCGCACCGGGCCGTCCTGGAGCTCGACGTGCGGGTTCGCCAGGAGGTTCCAGTACCACTGGGGATGCTCCGGGGCGCCGCCGCGGGACGCGACGACGGCATAGCGCCCGTGGTCCTCGACGCGCATCAGCGCGGTCTTGCGCAGCAGGCCGGACTTCGCGCCGACGGTCGTCAGCACGACGACCGGCATCCCGGTGTCGGCCAGCGTGGTGGCCTCGCGACCCCCGGACGCCTCGTACGCCTCGGCCTGGGCCCGCGCCCAATCCGACGTGCTCGGACCGTACTCCCCTTCGAGCGGCATCGAACCACCTCCTCCTCCAGACTACGCAGCGTCGGCGGCCCGCGAGGGAAAAGAGGGGCGGCGCCTCCAGACGGGGGATGTCGGAGGCGCCGCCTGCGCGACTCGGTGCGGGGGGACGTCCGAGCCGCGTACCGGGGGGACCGGCGCTTCGATGCTACGCCGCCGGCCGAGCCGTGGCCAGGGCGCGACCTGAACGGCCGCTTGAAAACCGCTGTGGGTCCGCGGCAAGGTGGGAGCAGGCGGCGAAGGACTCCGGATGCCCGATCGCGCCGCCCAGACCTAGGATGTGCGCGTGTCGAGCTACGAGATCGAGTCACTGCTGACCGAGGCCCGGCGGTTCCCGCCGCCGGCGGAGATCGCGGAGGGCAGCATCGCCCACCCGGACCTCTACCGCCAGTCCCGCGAGGACCGGCTCGGGTTCTGGGCGGACCGGGCCCGTGAATGCGTCACCTGGGCGAAGCCCTTCACGCAGACGCTCGACTGGTCGGGCGCGCCGGTCGCCCGCTGGTTCGCCGACGGCGAGCTGAACGTCGCGGCGAACTGTCTCGACCGGCACGTCGACGCGGGCCTCGGCGACCGGATCGCGATCCGCTGGGAGGGCGAGCCCGGCGACGTGCGCACCATCACGTACGCGGAGCTGACCGCCGAGGTCAAGCGCGCCGCGAACGCGCTCGCCGCGCTCGGCGTCGGCCAGGGCGACCGCGTCGCGATCTACCTCCCGCTCATCCCCGAGGCCGTCGTCGCGATGCTCGCCGTGGCGCGACTCGGCGCGGTGCACTCGGTCGTCTTCGGCGGGTTCTCCGCGCAGAGCCTGCACGACCGGATCCTGGACGCCGGTGCGAAGGTCGTCATCACCGCCGACGGCGGCTACCGCAAGGGGAAGGTCTTCGCCCTCAAGCCCGCCGTCGACGAGGCGCTCGGGCTGCTCGGCTCGGCGAGCACCGTCGAGCACGTGCTCGTCGTGCGGCGGGGGGAGAACGACATCGCCTGGGACGCGGACCGCGACCTGTGGTGGCACGACGCGCTCCGCGCGGCGCCCGCCGAGCACGCGGCGGAGGCCTTCGAGGCGGAGAACCCGCTGTTCATCCTCTACACCTCGGGGACGACCGGGAAGCCGAAGGGGATCCTGCACACCTCGGGCGGCTACCTCGTCCAGTCGGCGTTCACGCACCGGAACGTCTTCGATCTGCACCCGGAGTCGGACGTCTACTGGTGCACCGCCGACATCGGCTGGGTGACCGGCCACACCTACGTCGTCTACGGGCCGCTCGCCAACGCGGCGACCGTGTTCCTCTACGAGGGCACCCCGGACACGCCGCACCCGGGCCGCTGGTGGGAGCTCATCGAGCGGCACGGCGTCACGATCCTCTACACCGCGCCGACCGCGATCCGCAGCTTCATGAAGCTCGGCCGGCAGATCCCGCAGGGCTTCGACCTGACGTCGCTGCGCATCCTCGGCAGCGTCGGCGAGCCGATCAACCCCGAGGCCTGGGTCTGGTACCGGGACGTCATCGGCGGGGAGCGGGCGCCGATCGTCGACACCTGGTGGCAGACCGAGACCGGCACGATCATGATCTCGGCGATGCCGGGCCTGACGACGCTGAAGCCGGGGTCGGCCCAGCTGCCGGTGCCCGGGGTGCGGATCGACATCCTCACCGAGGAGGGCGTGCGGGTCGATCCGCCGAACGGCGGGCTGCTCGCGGTCACCGAGCCCTGGCCGTCCATGCTGCGCGGCATCTGGGGCGACCCCGAGCGGTACCTCGAGACCTACTGGTCGAAGTTCTCCAGGCCGGACGAGGGCAAGTGGGTCTACTTCGCCGGCGACGGCGCGCACGTCGACGAGGACGGCGACATCTGGCTCCTCGGCCGGGTCGACGACGTCATGAACGTCAGCGGCCACCGGCTCTCCACGACGGAGATCGAGTCGACGCTCGTCGCGAACCCGATGGTCGCCGAGGCGGCGGTCGTCGGCGCCTCCGACGAGACGACCGGCCAGGCCGTCGTCGCCTACGTCATCGTCAAGCAGTCGCGTCGCGAGGAGCACACCGACGCGGAGTTCTCCGAGTTGCTGCGCGCTCACGTCGCGAAGGAGATCGGTGCCATCGCGCGGCCGCGCCAGGTCTACATCGTCACCGAGCTGCCGAAGACCCGCAGCGGGAAGATCATGCGCCGCCTGCTCCGCGACGTCGCCGAGGGCCGCCCGATCGGCGACACGACGACGCTCGCCGACCCGGCGGTGATGAAGCTCATCGAGGAGATGAGCGGCTCCCCCGCGACGACCTCCATCACCGCGGGGCTGCCGAAGCGGCGGCGCTGACCGGGGCGGAGGCCCACGGCACCTCGGGCACCTGCGACGCGCGACGACCGCCAGGACGGCGCCGTGCGGGGTCGCTGCCGTGGGACGCGACGGCCTGAGGCCGTCGCCCGCGCTCAGTCCGTGGTCGTCGTGCGGGCTCCCGCGCGGGCGACGCGCGACCTGGCGATCGCGTTCGCGGCGACGATCAGGGCCCCGACGAGGCCGAGCCCCGCCGCGGTCGCGCCGAGCACCGGGAGGAACCGGTTGCCGGTGAAGGCGAGGCTGGTCGTGACGCCGCTGGAGCCGGTCGTGCCGCCACCGCCACCGCCACCGCCGGAGCCCGTCGCGAGGACGGCGAGGGTAGTCGTGCCGGCCGAGTCCGAGTACGACCCGGTCGCGGTGAACACGGCGGACGGCGTATAGGTCCCGACGGCGACGGCGGCGAAGGTCGCCGCGGCGGTGACGTGCCCCGCGCCGTCGTCCGAGACGGCGACGCTCCGGCAGGTCGACACCGCGACGCAGAGCAGCACGCTGCCGGTCGGGTCAGAGGCGTCCGCCGCCGTGACCACCGCGGTGAGCGTGACGTCCGCCGGGCCGACGATCGGGGCGGTGGACGGCGAGGTCACCGCGACCAGCGTCGTGGTCGCGATCGCCGGTGGCGCGTCGCGATACTCGAAGCTCGCGGGGTAGGTCTCGATCGTCATGCCGGCCTTCGTCGAGACCCGGTAGGCGACGACGACGTCGACGACCCCGGCGGCATGCGGCGGCGTCTGCACGCTCCAGGTGGTGCCGGAGACGAGGATCGGCGCCGAGGCGACGACGCCGTCGAAACCCGCGCCGAGCATCGTCAGCGTCGCGATCGGGAGCGTGTCCACCGGGGTCGGCCCGTGGACGATCCCCCACTGGAGGAGCGAGCCGTCGGAGAGCACCGCGCTGCCCTGGCGGAAGCTCGCCCCGAACGAGACGACGCTGCCGGCCGGGATGCCGACGACCCCTACCGGGGCCCAGCTCGTCGTCGTCGTGCCGTCGCCGAGCTGGCCGGCGCCGTTGTGGCCCCAGGCGTAGAGGGCGCCGCTCGCCGCGAGCCCGAGGTTGAAGTCGCTCGCGGCGAGCACCTGGGTGAAGGTCGTGCCGACCGGCAGCCCGGACACGTCGATCGGCGTCGGGATGGAGCTCGAGCTCTCGACGCCGCTGTCGCTCGCCGCGATGCCGAACGCGTGGACCTCGCCGGTCGTGGAGACAGCGACCGCGTGGGCCCGGTTGACCGAGACGGAGCTCCAGCCGACGCCCGGAAGGCCCGTCATGTCGACCGGCACCGGCGTGGGCGCGTCGGCGGGCACGACGCCGCCGAGGCCGTCGTCGACCCAGATCGCGCCCCAGTGGTACAGCGTGCCGACCGCGTCGAGGGCCATGCTGACGCTGCCGCCGTTCGAGACCGCCGTGAACACCGGGCTGCCGACGCCGGACGCGTCGACCTGGACGGGGGCGCTGCGGTCGATCGTGGTGCCGTCGCCGAGCTGGCCGTGCGAGTTGGCGCCCCAGGCCCAGATCGTGCCGTCGGAGGCGAGCGCGAGCGTGTGCGATCCGGTGGTGCCGGCGGCGACCGCCGTGAAGCTCACCCCGACCGGGTTGACGACGGCCGGCGGACCGGTCCCGCCGACGGTGCCGTGCCCGAGCTGGCCCTGGGCGTTGTTCCCCCAGGTCCAGAGCCGCCCATCGGTGCCGAGCGCCAGGCTGAAGCCGCTGCTCGCGACGACGACGTCCGCCCACGGGGCGGCCGGCAGGCCGGGAATCGCCGTGGGCGCGGTCGCCGGGTTCGGAACGCCCGCGCCGAGCTGCCCGTCCGCGTTGCTCCCCCAGCCGACCACCGTGCCGTCGCCGTCGATCGCGAGCGCGTAGTCGTCGGCGACCGAGATCTGCGTCGGGGCGAACACGACGCCCGGCAGGGTGAAGCTCACCGTCGTGCCGCCCGCGGTCGGCCCGGAGCCCGGCGTCCCGGCCGCCAGGGCCGAGCTGGCGAGGAGGAGCGACCCGAAGGCGACCGCGGCGGCGGCGCTCGCGAGCAGGGAGGCGCGGCGCCTCGCGCGACGCGACGTTGCGGTGGTCATGCCGATGGGCTCCCCTCTGCGGACGATCCGGGGCGTGCCGCAGCACGACTCCATCCACAAGGAACGAGGCAGGTGCGCGAATCTCCGGCTCACGACTCGGGCCGGCCCCCGCGGCTCATCGCAGGTACCCCTCCGCGCTCGCGTCGACCCGGACGCCGCCGTCCGTGATCGCCCGGATGCCGAGGCCGAACGGGCGTCCGTCGAGCGTCGAGCCGTCCGCCGCCGCGAGCCGCAGCCGACCGCCCGTGGGCCGATCCTCGGCGACGGCACAGGTCCACGGACCGCCTCCGTCGCAGGTCCAGCCCGCCGGGACCGCGACCAGCCGCACGCCCTCCGGCAGGACGAGGCCGACCGACTCGAAGCGCCACCAGTCCTCCCCCGGGACGTCGAAGGCGAGATCGATCGACCCCGGCGCGACGGACGCGGTGAAGTCCGCCTCCGGCGCGAGGACGACCGGGACCTGCCCGCCGGCCGCGAACCCGGGCTGCTCGTGCGCGGGGACGAGCAGCGCCGCCGCGCCGACGACCGCGGCGGCCGCGAGCGCCACGGCACCGGCGACCAGCACCCGGCGGCTCGCGAGCCGCGCGGCGACTCGGCCCGCCCCGACGGCGGGCGCGGCGGACCGGCCCGATGGCCCGATGGCCGACGGCGTGCCCGCGGCCGGCGGTGCGGGGCCGACTGGCGCGCCCGCGGCCGGCGCTCCCGCAGCCGACGTCCCCGAAGCCGGCGCGCTCGCGATCGGCGCGCTCGACGGCTCGGAATCCGGGCGCGACGACGGCGCGTCGCCGCCGGTGGATGCCGATGCGGCCGAAGGGGTCCCGACCGCCTGGGCCAGCACGGCCGCCGGCAGCAGACCGAGCCCGCCGACGAGCCCGGCGAACCGCCGCCAGTTCCGGCGACAGGCCTCGCATTCGAGCACGTGCCGCATGCCGCGGTCGTCCGCCCGGTGATCGCCGGGGTCGAGCTGGACCGCGAGCGGGATCGACGGGGCGTTCGCCCGGCACTCGGCGTCGCCCTCGTCGAGCAGCTGCACGAGCACGGCCCGGCGCAGGCCCTGCTTCGCGCGATAGAGCTCGCGGGAGACCGCGGCCGGGCTGCGACCCAGCTCCGCCGCCACGTCGCCGGGCTTGCGGCCGTGGATGACGATCTCGGTCAGGACTGCCTGATGGTCCTGGTCGAGCGTCGCGAGCGCCAACCGGATGATCCGGAACTCCTGGTACAGGTCGATCCGGCGCACGTTCGAGTCCTCGCGGGCGAGCGCCAGCTCCTCCGCGGGCGAGGCGTCGATCGCGGCCTCGAGCGAGAGCACGCGCGATCGGGGCGAGCGCGAGGCATCGATCGCCGAGTTGGTCATCGCGCGGACGACATAGGCTGCGACGCCCCCGTCGGGACCCTCACCGGCGCGCCAGAGCTCGAGCAGCCGGACGATCGCCGCCGAGAGCAGGTCCTCCGGATCCAGGCGCGTGCCGCTCGCGATCGACCGGGCGCGGGCGAGGAGGTACGGGGCGTACCGGGAGATGACGGTCCCGGCCGCCGCCGCGCTGCCGGCCCGCGCAGCGGCGATCAGCGCATGGTCCGAGTCGGCCTCCTCGGCGGCCCCCGCCCCGATCATGCTCATCGCGCCGAGCACCACCTGCAGCTCGAGCGGGGTGGGCGCGTCATGCGATCCGGTGGGCACCGCACCTCACGCCCTCCCCCGGCGCGACCCGCCGGCCCCGGGGGCGGGCGGCGGCGGATCCATGGGCACTCCGGTCCCCTCCCGAGTCGCGGCCGATCGATCATCGACGGCGCCGACGCCGGCGCACGCACGTCACCAGTCAGGACGAGATCGACCCGGAGATCTCCTCCGGCGCCTTCCCCCGCCCGAGGACCGACGGCCCTCATCGCTCGGCGATGATCGTCGCGAGCACCCGCTCGGCGGTCTCGATGTCCGAGTACGGGACCTCGACGTGGTCCGCGACGATCTGCATCGGCTCGTGCCCCTTGCCGAGCAGCATGACGACGTCCCCCGGCGCGGCGAGCCGGATCGCGTGCTCGACGGCGCCGCCCCGGTCACGGATCACGGTCGGGGCGTCCGGGCGCGCCATCGCCGCGAGCAGCTGGGCGACGATCTCGTCGCCGTCCTCGTCGTGCACGTCGTCGTCGGTGACGATCACGACGTCCGACAGCGCCTCGACCGCCCGCGCCATCTCCGGCCGCTTGCCCGCGTCCCGCGAGCCGGTCGCGCCGAACACGGAGATCACCCGGTCGTAGCCGACCTCGCCGATCGCCGTGAGCGCCTGACGCATCGCGTCCGGCGTGTGGCCCGCGTCCACGACGACCAGCGGCAGCGCCGGGTCCGGCTGGATCCGCCACATGCGGCCGTTCGGCGGCAGCAGCAGCGGCACGATCGCGGCGATCTCGGCCAGCGGGACGCCCTCGCGCCGCAGCTCCGCGACGACGGCGAGCAGGTTGTCGACGTTGAACCGGCCGATCAGCCCGGTGGCGACCTCGACCGCGCCCTCGGGGGTCACCAGCTCGAATCGCGTGGCGTCCCGCTCGTACCGCAGACGCTCGGCCCGGATCGTCGCACCCGGCGCGCCGGCCGAGGTCAGCCCGACCCGCTCCCGTCCCGCGGGCAGCCCCTCCCAGGTCGCGCGTACGAACGGGTCGTCGAGGTTCCCGATCGCGACCGCCTCGGGCTCGCCGCGGAGCCGGTAGATCTTGGCCTTCTGGGCGGCGTAGTGCTCCATCGAGCCGTGGTAGTCGAGGTGGTCGCGGGTGAGGTTCGAGAAGTGCACCGCGTCGAACGCCACGCCGTCGACCCGGCGCTCCTCCAGTGCGTGCGAGGACACCTCGATCGCGACGTGCGTCGCGCTGCGGTCGCGGAAGTCCGCGAGCAGCTCGTGCAGCCGCGTGACCGGCGGCGTGGTGTACCCGTTCAGCGTCAGCGGGTCGCCGTGCATCGCGGCCCCGAGCGTGCCGACCGTCGCGGCCCGCCGGCCGAGCGCGGCCCAGGCCTGGGCGAGCAGCTGCACCGTCGAGGTCTTCCCGTTGGTCCCGGTCGCGCCGAAGACGGTGAGCGCCTCCGACGGCCGGCCGTACCAGTGGGATGCGAGCTCGCCGACCGCGTCGACGAGCGGCGAGAACGCGCGCACCCTGGCGTCGTCCGGCACCCCGGCGAGCCCCGCGTCCACCCAGGCCTCGACGGCGCCGCGCGCGAGGGCGTCGGCGACCCACTCGCCGCGAGCGGGCACGACGCCGTCGAGCGCGACGAACACGTCGCCGGGCTCGACGAGCCGGCTGTCCTGTCGCAGCCTGCCTCGGCTCACGCGAACTCGAGGACCAGCTCGACCTCCACCGGCGCATCGAGCGGGAGCACCGCGACCCCGACGGAGGAGCGCGCGTGCCGGCCGGCCTCGCCGAAGACCTCGAGCAGGACGCCCGACGCGCCGTTCGCGACGGTCGCCTGCGCGGTGAAGTCCGGGGCGGAGGCGATGAAGACGACGACCTTGACCACCCGCGTGACGCGGTCGAGCGAGCCGATCGCGGCGCCCGCCGCCGCGAGCGCGTTGAGGACCGCGGTGCGCGCGCAGCCGGCCGCGTCCTCGGGCGCGACCTCCGCGCCGACCTTGCCGGTCGCCAGCAGCGCGCCGTCGACGACCGGGAGCTGGCCCGAGGTGTAGACCAGGCTGCCGGTCACGAGCGCCGGGACGTAGGCGCCCGCCGGCGCGGCGACGGGCGGGAGCTCGAGCCCGAGCTCGGCGATACGGTCGGCGATGGCACCCATGTGAGTCCTTACTGGTTCGGCGACGCGGACGCCGCGGGTCGCTTGAGGAACGCGATCAGGCCGCCCTGCGGGCCCTGCTGGACCGTCACGAGCTCCCAGCCGTCGGCGCCCCAGTTGTCGAGGATCCTGGCCTCCTGGTGGAGCAGGAGCGGCGTGACCGTGTACTCCCAGGCAGTCATCTCGCGGCGTCCGTTCAGCTAGGCGCGTCAGCGCATCCCGTACCCTGGATTCTATGGCCGCTCAGGACGCTCCGCGCCGGAACTGGGTCGCCGGGGTACTCGGGCTGGTCGGATTCAGCGCGGCCGCCGGCGTCCTGCTCACGATCACCGTCGCGCCCGCCGTCGCGCTGACCGGCGTCGCGGCCTCCAGCGCGATCGGCGTCTTCGATTCGATCCCCGACTACTTCGAGCTCGACGCCCTCCCCGAGCGCAACGTCATCATGGCGCACGGCGACAACGGCGAGTGGGTCCAGGTCGCCACGATCTTCGACCAGAACCGCGAGCAGGTCGCCTACGACCAGATCTCCACCAATGTCGTCGACGCGCTCATCGCGGCGGAGGACCGCCGGTTCTACGAGCACGGCGGCGTCGACCTGCCCGGCGTGATCCGCGCCATGATCGGCAACGTCACCTCCGGCGGCATCGAGTCCGGCGCCTCGACGCTGACCATGCAGCTCGTGAAGCAGACCTTCGTGCAGCAGGCCTACGAGATGCCGACCGACGAGGAGCGAACCGCCGCCTACAACGAGGCGACCGCGACCACCTTCGATCGCAAGCTCAAGGAGATGAAGATCGCGATCGCCCTCGAGAAGCGGTACACGAAGAAGGAGATCCTCACCGCCTACCTGAACATCGCGTACTTCGGCGCCCAGACCTACGGCATCGAGGCGGCCGCGCAGCGCTACTTCGGCGTGCACGCCTCGCAGCTCGACCTCGCGCAGGCGGCCTCGCTGATCGCGATCGTGCAGTACCCCGAGCTGCGCAATCTCTACGTCGACGCGGACGACCCCGAGGGCACGGCCGAGCGGCTCGAGGCGAACCAGGCGCGCCGCGACTACGTGCTGAGCGCGATGCTCCAGGAGGGCTACATCACCCAGGCCCAGTACGACGAGGCGATGGCCGTCGAGGTCACCCCGGAGTTCGTCGCGAACGGCGTCGTGCCGCAGCAGGGCTGCCGGACGGCGCAGGCCGAGGTGCGCTGGTTCTGCGACTACGTGGTCAAGTCGGTCAAGGACTTCGAGTTCCTCGGCAACACCGTCGCCGAGCGCCAGGAGAACTGGCGCCGCGGCGGCTACACGCTCTACACCACGATGGACTACCCGTCGCAGGTCACCGCCCAGAACATCGTGTGGTCCTGGGCGCCGAACTGGATCACCGACTTCGACTTCGGCGCCTCGGCGGTCACCGTCGAGCCGGACACCGGGCGCGTCCGCCTGATGGTGCAGAACAAGGTCTTCGACGACGCCTACCAGCCGGACGACGCCCTCACGTCCACCGCCGTCAACTTCAACACGAACAAGGACTACGGCACCTCCACCGGGTTCCCGGCCGGCTCGACCTACAAGCTCTTCACGCTGACGCAGTGGCTCGTCACCGGCCACGGCGTCAACGAGGTGATCAACGGCGGCGAGGGGATGATCCCCGCGAGCGCGTGGCACGACCGCTGCAACGGCGCCGGCGTCGACACCAAGGTCGTCAACGACGCGCACGAGTCGGGGAACTACACGGTCCGCTCCGGCACCTGGGGCTCCATCAACGGCGTCTTCCTGCGGATGGCGACGAAGCTCGACCTCTGCGACATCAACGAGCTGGCCGGCAAGATGATGGCCAGCCAGCGGGCCGACGGGACCCCGCTGCAGACGAACCCGACGAGCGTCATCGGGACGAACGAGATCGCGCCGCTGTCGCTGGCCACGGCCTACGCGACGATCGCCGGCGGCGGCCGCACCTGCGTGCCGATCATCATCGACGCCTGGGCGGGCACCGACGGCGTGATGCAGCCGGGCCAGAGCCCGAAGTGCTCCCAGACCGTCGACCCGGACATCGCGGCGACGGTCGCGGACGTGCTCGTCGGGAACACCGCGAACGGCACCGGCCAGCTCTCCGACCCGGGCGACGGCGTCCCGATGCTCTCGAAGACGGGCACCAGCGGCGAGTCGGAGCAGACCTGGGTCGCCTCCTCGACGACGACGAACGCGACGATCGTCTGGACCGGCAACATCACCGGCCACTTCAGCATGTACGGCTTCTGGGTCGACGGCATCCCCTCGGCCATCCGGCTCGTCCGGCACGACATCACGCGCGAGCTGATGGGCTTCCTCAACGCGCGCTTCGGCGGCGGGGCGTTCCCCGCCCCGAGCGGCAAGTACGAGACCGGCGGCAAGGTCGTCGTCCCGAACGTGTCGAACCTCGGCCTGACCTTCGAGCAGGCGAAGAAGGTGCTCGAGGACGTCGGCTTCGTGGTCGAGGACGGCGGCGACGCGAACTCCGACCAGCCGAAGGGCACGATCGCCGCCCAGAACCCGGCGGCCGGCGAGGGCGTCGGCGCGGGCTCGACGATCACGCTCTCCAAGAGCCTGCAGAACATGACCGTCCTCCCCGACGTCACTGGCAGCCCTGTCAGCGCGGCGAACAACACGCTCGTCACCGCGGACTTCCCGCTGGTCTCCGTCGTCGGCGTCTGCCCCTCGGGGTACCAGCCCGCGCCGGGCGCGCCGGCGTCCTACACGCCGACCGACCCGACGGTGAGCGGCCTGCCGGTGAACGCCATGACACCGGCCGGGGCGAGCCTCCAGGTGACGCACACCACCAAGGTCACCCTGACCGTCACGCTGAGCAGCTCGAACCCGAGCCAGTGCGTCCCGACGCCGCCGCCCACGTGATCGGAAGGCGGAGCGTCGGCGCGGTCGGCACCGCGCTCGGCGTGGTCGCGGCGGCCGGCGCCGCGGCGCTGGCCTGGGGCGCGCTCATCGAGCGGAACCGCTTCCAGCTGCGCCAGGAGATCGTCCCGGTGCTCGCCCCGGGCGCCCGGCCGATCACGGTGCTGCACCTGAGCGACCTGCACATGGCCCCGTGGCAGCGGGAGAAGCAGGACTGGCTGGCGCGGATCGCCTCGATCACCGAGCCCGACCTGGTCGTGTCCACGGGCGACCTGCTCGGCCACGAGCGCGGGCTCGAGGGACTGCGCCGCGCGTTCGCGCCGTTCCGCGAGCGGGGCACGCCCGGCGCCTTCGTGCACGGCTCGAACGACTACGTCGCGCCGTCGGCGCGGAACCCGTTCGCCTACTTCCTCGGCCCGAGCCGGGACCGGCGCCCGCCGGAGCGGCTCGACACCGCGGCGCTCGAGCGCTACCTGACCGGAGAGCTCGGCTGGCTCGACCTCGGCAACCGGGCGCGCGCGATCGACCTGCGCGGCTCGCGGCTCGAGCTCATCGGCGTCGACGACCCGCACATCGGACGCGACCGGCTGGACCTGCTCCCGGGGCTCGTCGAGGAGATGCGCGAGCAGCTGGCGGAGCAGGAGCCGCCGCCGGAGCGCGCCGTCACCGTCGCGGTCGCCCACGCACCGTACCGGCGGGTGCTCGACGCGTTCACCACCCAGGGCGCCGACCTGATCCTCGCCGGCCACACGCACGGCGGCCAGGTGCGCGTCCCCGGCCTGCCGGCCCTCGTCACCAACTGCGACATCCCCCGGGAGCAGGCCCAGGGCCTCTCCACCTGGCGGCACGCCCGCCGCTCGGCCTGGCTGGAGGTGTCGGCCGGGGTCGGCACCTCGATCTACGCGCCGGTGCGCTTCGCCTGCCCGCCGGAGGCGGTGGTCGTCACCCTGGTCGGCGGCCGCTGACCGGTCGGCAGGGCACGAGCCGGCCTCCACGATCCGGTAGACTCGCTGAGTCCTTCGGGGTGTGGCGCAGCTTGGTAGCGCGCTTCGTTCGGGACGAAGAGGCCGCAGGTTCAAATCCTGTCACCCCGACGTTATGAGAAAGAGCCCGTCCTTCGGACGGGCTCTTTCTCATAACCCTGGTGATCCAGGCGGGCGTCTTCGGGGGACACGCTGCGCTATCGTGATGCTGTGACCACGACGCCCTCACGGAGGGGCGTGGAGCGTGACTCCCGGATGGCGCCCCTCATCATCTCCGTCTTTGCGCTGTACGCCCGGCCCGAGGGCAACTGGTTGTCCATCGCCACCGTCGTCGCGCTGATGGGAGACCTCGGCGCCGACCACCAAGCCGTGCGCTCCTCGATCTCCCGGCTGAAGCGTCGGGGGGTGCTCGTCAGCGAGAAGCGAGGGGGCGCTGCCGGTTACGCGCTCGCCCCCGCGACGCAGGACGTGCTCGCCGAGGGCGATGTGCGCATCTTCGAGCGGAATCGGGCGACGCTGGAGGACGGCTGGCTGCTCGCGGCATTCTCCGTCCCGGAGTCGCAGCGCGACAAACGGCATGAGATCCGCACGAGCCTGACGAGGCTCGGCTTCGGCACGCTCAACCCCGGTGTATGGATCGCGCCGGCCACGATCGCCGCGGAGGCCAAGCACACTCTGGAACGCCGTGGCCTGGACTCCTATATCGACCTCTTCGCCGGCCGCTACGTCACGGCACGCGAGCTGAGCGAGGAGGTCCGCTCCTGGTGGAACCTGGATGAGCTCGCAGCCCTCTACACCAGTTTCCTCGCCAGCTACCAGCCGGCGCTGGCCGAAGCGCGACGATCGGGTCTCGCGCCGCAGCGCGCGTTCCAGCTCTATCTGCCCATGCTCACCGAGTGGCGACGTCTCCCCTACCGTGACCCCGGGCTGCCGCTGTCGTTGCTGCCTCCCGCCTGGAAGGGGGAGTCGGCGGCGACCCTCTTCGACGAGCTCGACAGTCAGCTGCGCCCGCTCGCCCGAGAGCACGCGCTCGCTCTGATCCACCGTGAACGCTAGGGCGCAGTCGAGCCGAGACGGCCACGATGGTGCCGCCGCTACCCCGCCGGAAGCAGCCGGATCAGCCCGACGGTGCTCGCGTCCACCGCCGCACGCGTGTATCGAAGCGGTAGCGGATCGCCGTCGATCCAGCGGGTCACCAGATCCCGGTAGTGCCTGCTCCGCGGATCGCCGGACTGTCCCGGGGAGTTCATGGCGAGGGAACCGTCCCATCCGCCGACGTCGACGACCACGCGGAAGGTCGCGCCGACCATCTTCCGGTAGGCAGCGTCGGACATGCTCAGCCGAAGGGTGTTCGGACTGCCACCGGTCGGCCGATCGCCGGTGGTCAGGAGCTCGTCCTCGAGGCCCGGCAGGAGCCGCCGCAGCGGGTGATCGGCTCGGGCGCGATGCAGGTCCCCCCAGACCGCCGTCGCATCGCGCAGCCCGAACCGTGTCAGGAGGTCCTGTCTCGTGCGCTCCAGGGAGTCCGTCACGATCGCGGCGAGATGATCCGCGCCGGTCTCGAGAAGGGCCGCGAGTAGCTCGTCGTCACGCTTCGGCGGGGGGACGGTGGCGAGGTAGGCCTCGAAGTCCCCGCGCGACGCAGGCGGGAGCAATGCGGCGATCGCGTGACGGCGTAGCGCCGGGGTGAGATGCTCGCGCACCCAGAGCTCGTAGACGAGCGCCTGATGCGAGTCGGCCTCCAACCGTCCGTCCCAGCCCCGCAGCTCGGTCAGCAGCGGGTGCGCGTCGGCGATGGCGGCCGCCGCCGCGATGACGCGCGGCGCCAGGACGTCCACGACATCGTCCTGCAGGGCGAACATCTCCGCGACGGTCACGGCGGATCGCTGCGCGAGCACCGCGTCGATGCGGTGCTTGCGGATACCCGAGGGCCACACCCGACCTACTCGCCCCGCGAGCGGATCCTCCGGCGCGAAGGGGTACTGGTTCGCGGTCGAGGTGAAGCCTCGTTCCGGATCGACCTCGCCCGGCAGCTCCTCGGGCGCGCACCAGCCGTCCCATTCGTAGCGCCCGTCGCCGGGGACGGGGAACGTGCCGTCCCAGTTCGGACGATGCGGGACGAGCCCGGCTGCCCGCCAACCGAGGCGGCCGTCCGCATCGGCGTACATGAGGTACTCCCCCGGTCCGCCCCAGCCGTTCAGTCCGTCCAGGAATGCCTGCCAGCTCCGCGCGCGCATGTAGCCGAGGGAGCCGAGGTAGGGCGCCATGCCCGGCTCGAGCCATGCGGCGCGCAGGGCGGTGGCGCGTCGGGAGGCCGGGTCGTGACGGAGCACCGGCCCGTGTCGCGTGAAGCGCAGCGTGACCGGCTGGTCGCCGGTCCGAGTCGGGATCTCCTCCTGCACGAGCCGGAACGCCTCCCAGCCGTCACCGTACCGATAGCGCTCGGGATCCTCGGGGTCGAGCTCGTAGACGTAGAGGTCCTCCTGATCGGCGAAGAAGATCGTGTAGCCGAAGGCGGCATGGCCGTTGTGGCCCACGGAGATCCCCGGCAGATGCGGTTCGCCGCCGCCGATGACGTCGAGCCCCGGGCAGCTCAGATGCACCAGATACCGGAGTCCCGGCAGCGAGGCGGCGTCGCGGTGCGGGTCGCTCGCCAGGATGGGACGCCCGGTGGCCGTCCGAGAGCCGTGCACGGCCCAGTTGTTGCTGCCGTCGGGAGCCTCGGTCGGCAGCCCCTCCTGATGGGGCGCGAAGGCCGGGGGCAGCATCGCGGCGAGGTAGGGCCCGAGGTCCTCGAACGACACAGCAGCCAGGTCGAGTCCCTCCGGCGGGCTCAGCGGATCGGCCGGGATCCGCCGCTGCCGCAGGTCGTCGGCGGCGGCGCCGTACCTCGCGACGGTCATGGCGCGGACGACCTCGTCGATCGCGTTGGTGTAGACCCCGGTGTTGCGGATGCGCACGATGTCGGCGGGATCCCAGACCTCGGGGAGGTAGCCGATGGCGCCGAACTCCGGCGGCAGCAGCTCCGGATCCTCGAGTGCCATTCGGATGTAGGCGTTGATCCCCGCGACGAAGGAGGTGCACACGCGCCTGGTCGAGTCCGCGTAGGCGAGCCACTCGAGCCGGAGATCGCCGCGATACAGCAGCAGCCGGGCAGCGGCATCCCGCTCAAGGAACTCGTCCCCGAAGACCGCGGCCAGCCGCCCGAGCCCCTGGCGGCGCCAGAGGTCGATCTGGAAGAGGCGGTCCCTGGCCGCGTTGAAGCCCTGGGCGAGGAACAGGTCCGGCTCGGACTGCGCGCGCAGGTGCGCGATCCCGTATTCGTCGATTCGGATCTCCGCCGGGGCGGTCAGCCCCTCGACGATGAGCTGCGAGCCGATTCCCATAACGTCCAGTTTACGACCGACTCATCTACGCTATAATCGGCGACACGGAGCCGAAGGAGACGCCGATGTCCGATCCCATCCAGTTCCCGGCCGAGGCCGCCCTGATCGAGCGTGTGCAGGCGGCCGACGGCGAGGGCCGCGAGATCCTCGATGCGGCCACCCGCGAGGTGATCGGTCGGGCACCCGTTCGGTCCTGCGAGGACCTCGACGACGCCGTGGCGCGGGCCAAGGCGGCGCAGCCCGCCTGGGAGGCGCTCGGGCATGAGCAGCGCTGCGAGTATCTCCGGAAGGCGGCCGACGCCATCGATGCGAACGCCGAGGCGCTCGCCCGACTCCTCTCTCGGGAGCAGGGCAAGCCGCTGAACGGCCCCAACGCGCGATTCGAGGTGGGCGGCTGCTCCGCGTGGCTGCGATCCAATGCCGCCACCGCGCTGGAGCCCCAGGTGCTCATCGACGACGAGCACCTGCACGCCGAGCTCGTCTACAAGGCGCTGGGCGTCGTGGGCGCCATCAGTCCGTGGAACTGGCCCATGATGATCTCGGTCTGGCAGATCGGCCCGGCGCTGCGGATGGGCGACACGGTCGTCATCAAGCCGAGCAGCAACACCCCGCTGAGCGTGCTGGCACTGGTGTCCGTCATGAACGAGGTGCTGCCGCCCGATGTGCTGATCGCGGTCCCCGGCCCCGGCGAGCTCGGCGCACGGCTGGCCTCTCACCCCGACGTCGCCAAGGTCATGTTCACCGGCTCCACCGAGGTCGGGCGCCGTATCGTCGAGAGCACCGCCGGCAACCTCGCCAGGGTGACGCTCGAGCTCGGCGGCAACGACGCCGGGATCGTGCTGCCCGGCACCGACGCGAGCGCCATCGCCCAGGACCTCTTCTGGGGCGCCTTCATCAACACCGGGCAGACCTGCGCGGCGATGAAACGGCTCTACGTGCACGACTCGGTCTACGAGGACGTCGTGCAGGCGCTCGCCGAGGTAGCGCGGCAGACGCCGATGGGACCCGGCCTCGACGAGGGCAACGTCCTCGGGCCGTTGCAGAACAAGGCGCAGTTCGACACGGTCGAACGCCTCGTGGAGGATGCGAAGGCGCACGGCGGCCGGGTGGTCACCGGCGGGGCGCCGGCCACGGAGCTGGGCGAGCTCTTCTACCCCGTGACGCTCGTGGCGGATGTGACCGACGGCGTCGCCCTCGTCGACGAGGAGCAGTTCGGGCCGGTGCTGCCGATCATCCGCTACACCGACGTCGAGGACGCCTTCGCCAGGGCCAACGCGGCCGAGGTGGGCCTCGGCGCCTCGGTGTGGTCGAGCGACCCGACGGAGGCCCGCGCCTACGCGACCCGGATGCAGTCCGGCACGGTCTGGATCAACGCGCACGGCGGGCTGCACCCGATGGTGCCCTTCGGTGGCGTGAAAGGCTCCGGCTACGGGCTGGAGTTCGGCGTCGAGGGGCTGAAGTCGGTCGCGGCGCCGCAGGTGGTCAGCGGTCCCGGTCGCAAGCACTGAACGGCACGGGGGAGGGCGGCGGCGCACCGCACCGCCGCCCTCCCCCGTGCCGTGGTCAGACCTGGGGGTAGGTCACCTCGCCGAGGAGGACGCCTCTGGCGCCGAGCAGCGTCAGCGCCCCGCGGGGCTTCCGGCCGCGGAAGTCCCAGCCCCAGCCGCTGATCGCCAGCCGCATATCGCTCAGATCCATGAGGCCGCTGGCCGTCAGCGTCCAATAGCCCTCGCGGAACCACATCAGGATGATGTCCTCGCGGATCTGATAGGCGCGGAACGGCACGATCTCCGCCGCGCCTTGCTCCGGTCCGGTCACGGCGTGCCATCCGAAGGTGCCGGCGTTGACGTAGATGTGCTCGTAGAGATGCGTGTCGCTGTAGCGCCAGAGCGTGCGCTTGCCGTCCATGACGCCGGTGCGCTCGTGCCGGCGCTCGCTCGGGCTGCCGATGCCCGCGTGCTCGAAGTGGACCTCCAGCGATCCGCGCCCCTCCGTCGAGGTCACCTCGCCGAAGATCGTGGTGGCGATCCCCGCGGCCAGGTCCAGCACGCTGATGACGAATTTCGGGGCCCCGGCCCGGTCGTCCCTCGACAGCACGTAGAACAGCTCCGGCGCGAACTCGGTGGCGACATACGGCGCCGAGTAGGGCCCCCAGCCCGGCCGCGGCGGCTCGCCGGAGCGCACCGTCCAGCTCAGCTCGCGCTCGCCGAGCTGATACTCAGCGACCCGGCCGTTCTCGTAGTGCAGGGCGATCGTCCTGCCGGCGAGCGCGCTCGTGGCGTCGGGCGAGTTCTGGTCCATCCCCGCCTCGAACTCGGACAGGTTCGGCCAGGTGTCCGGAGTCCGGAAGTCGACGATCTCGTGCATGCTTGCTCCTTCGTTGAAATGCGCCCGGACGGCGCGGGCGGCTAGCCGATGCACCGCGCCGGGGATCCCGGTGGATACCGGGATCCCCGGCGCGGTGCCGAGGGATGATCCGATGTCGTTACGACTCGATCGTGACGCCGTTGAACCGGTAGGACGAGCGGTTGTACAGATCCTGCTGCAGCCCCTTGACCTTCTCGGAGTGCACCGTGATCGCCTGCGGGTAGACCGGGATCACGTCACCGCCGCGCTCGTACTCGATGCGCTGCAGCTCGGTGATGTACTCGCACTGCTCGTCGGGGTCCGCAGTCGCATACAGCTTCGCGGCGATCTCGGCGTACTCCGGGTCGGCCCAGTGGCTGGTGTTGTTGCCGCCGCCGGCCAGGTAGTACCTGGTCGGGATCGCGAAGTAGATGTTCTGCGCGACGCTGGCAACCGCCGGCCACTCCGTCCACTTGTTCAGGAAGGTGGCCGTGTCGAGCTGGTTCGGGATCACCGTGACACCGGCGTCGGCCGCGTTCTGTGCGAAGACCTGGATCATCTCCATCATGCCGGAGAAGCCGTTGTCGGTGGAGATCTCGACCGTCAGATCGGAGACGCCCGCATCCGCCAGCAGCTGCTTCGCCTTGGCGATGTCCTGCTTGCGCTGAGGCACATCGGGGGGCGGGCAGGAGGTGTTGTTCCCGTTGATGTCGTTGGCGATCGAGGCGAAGCCGCCGAAGGCGACGTCGACCATCTGCTGCCGATCGACGATCAGTCGCATCGCCTCGCGGACCCGGACGTCGTCGAACGGCGGGAGGTCCACCCGGAAGGAGAGGAACACCTTCTGCGCGTTCTCGCTGACCAGGACATCGAGGCCCGGCGTGGCCTCCAGCGCCTTGACCTCGGTGAAGGGGACCGCGCCCACCACGTCGACCTGCCCGCCGCGCAGCGCGTTGACCAGCGCCGCCTGATCGTTGAATGCCACCATCGTGAGGTGCTCGAAGCCCGGCTTCTGGTCCCAGTAGTCGTCGAAGCGGGTGAGCTCGTAGCGCTGCCCGGTGCTGTCGGCCGACTCCAGCTTGAAGGGGCCGGTCCCGATCGGGTTGTCGGCCGAGGCGCCCTTGCCCGCCATCGGCAGGCGGAACGAGGCGAGCGTCGCCGCGAAGGGCCCGTACGGCTTGTTGAGGTGGATCTCGAAGGTCAGGTCGTCGATCTTCTTGAGGCCGGCGGGGTCCACGAAGGCGAGCTCGGCGGCGGCGCTGTAGGCGTTGGCCGGGTCGAGGATGTAGTCCAGACTCCACAGCGCGTCGTCCGAGGTGAAGGGCGTGCCGTCGTGCTTCTTCACATTCGGACGCAGATGCACCGTCCAGACGTCGAGGGTGTCGTTCGGCTCCAGGGACTCCGCGAGCGCCATCTCGACGGCGCCGTCGGTGCCGAGCCGGGTCAGGCCCTCGTACAGCTGGTTCTGGATCGCGACCGACATGGTCGACAGGTCGCTCAGATACGGCTGGGCGGTGTCGTTGGCCCCGCCGATGGCGCCGTAGACCAGGGTGCTGACGGTGGCCGGGTCGTCGCTCGGCTGCTGTCCCGGGTCCGTCGGCGCGGAGCAGGCCGCCATGGTCGCCGCAAGGGAGACCCCGGCGGCGGCCGCGATGAAACGGGTCGTCAGCCGACGGCGACCGCCGACGGCTCCGACAGAGTGTGCGATGCGTTGCATGTCAATCCCCGTTCTCGGTAGTGGAGAGGTGCTCGGTGGTGGAGAAGATCTTGCTGGCGATCCGCCAGGCGCCGTCGGCCTGGATCAGACCGAGATGGTTCCGGAAGTCCGCGCCGAGATAGGCGTGCTCGTCGAGGATCGCGGTCGCGACGCCGCCGGCGACCCGCACACTGTGGATCTCGGCGACGTAGCGCCCGTCCTGGGCCGGCGAGCCGGCCACGACCTGCTCGGCGAACGCGGTGCCGGACATGGTCACGAACTGCTCGCCGAGGTATCCCCACATGACCGCATCTGAGCGGAAGGCGTCCTTCACGAGTCCGGGATCGCCCGAGCGCACGCCGTCGACGTAGCGCTGCACGGCGGCGACGACCTCGTCATGCATGCCTTCCTCCTTCTTCCGCCTTCTGCGCCGCGCGCACCGCCGGGAGGGCGATCACCGGTTCCTCATCGAATCGCCGCGGGGTACGAGTCACACGTCCCTGCGACGGCCGGCGCATTCAGCATATATCCTTTTTGTGTCTATCGATACAACAACACTAGATCGATGTCGACTTCGGCACGTCGAGCGTGTCGGTCATCAAGGCCTGCGTGTAGGGGTGGGTGGGCGCGGACAGCACCTCCTCGGTGCCCCCTGACTCGACGATCCGACCCCCGTTCAGCACGATCACCCGGTCGGCGATGCTGCGCACGACCGCGAGGTTGTGCGTCACGAAGATCATCGACAGCCCGTCGTCCAGCAGCGATCGCAGCAGCTCGACCACCGAGGCCTGCACCGAGACGTCGAGCGCCGAGGTGACCTCGTCGCACAGCAGCAGCTTCGGCTCGCAGGCGAGCGCCCTGGCGATCGCGACGCGCTGCAGCTGCCCGCCGGAGAGCTCCCCCGGATACCTTGCCAGGAGCGCGGCGGGGATCTCGACCCGGTCGAGCACCTCGCGTGCGCGCCGCCTGGAGGCCTCGGCGTCCATCCCGAGGAGGTCGCGGGTCGGCGCGGTGAGGTTCTGCTCGATGCTGCGCCGCGGGTTCAGCGAACCGTAGGGGTTCTGGAAGACGTACTGCAGCTGCCGGCGGGTCGAAGCGGACCGTCGTTCCGCCCTCGCCGGCATCGCGGCTCCGTCGAAGCGGTAGTCCCCCTCCTGCTCGCCGTGCAGGCCGATCAGGCAGCGCGACATCGTCGTCTTCCCGCTGCCGGACTCCCCGACGACGGCGAGGCACTCGCCGCGGGCGAGCCCGAAGGACACGTCGGACAGCACCTGCCGGCCGGCGTAGTAGGCGCTCAGCCCCGAGACTCGGAGGAAGTCGCCATCACCCGCCGCCGCCGCGCGGAGGTCGGGGACCCGGTCGGTGACCGAGGGCTTCGCCGCCAGCTCCTCATGACGGATGCACCGCACGAGTCTCCCGCCCGAGGTCGCAGCCAGGGGCGGATCAGCGGTGCGGCAGGCGTCGATCGCGAAGCCGCAGCGGGGCGCGTAGCTGCAGCCCGGCGTCGCGTCGCCGACCGCCGGCGCCCGCCCGCGGATCGGGATGAGCCGGTGGCGCTCGCCCACCGAGGGCACCGCGGCCAGCAGGGCCCGGGTGTAGGGGTGGTTGGGCCGGGTGATGACATCCCGCGTCGGGCCCGCCTCGACGACCTGGCCGGCGTACATGACGATGACCGTGTCCGCGACGTCGGCGACGACCGCGAGGTCGTGCGAGACGTAGACCGCGGCCATGCTCCGCTCGCGGCACAGCCGGCGCACGAGCTCGAGCACGCGGGCCTGCGTCGAGACGTCGAGCCCGGTCGTCGGCTCGTCGAAGACGACCAGCCGAGGATCCGCCGCGATCGCCATCGCGATCGCGATCCGCTGCTGCTGGCCGCCGGACAGCTCTCGCGGCCGGCGCTTCAGGAAGCCGTCGTCGTCCGGCAGCCCGACCGCGCGGAGCAGCTCGCGGAGCGCCGGCAGCGAGACCTCCCGTCGACGGCCGAGCCCCTCGGTGAGCTGCGTCCGGATGCTGAGGGCGGGGTTCAGCGCCGTGGCCGGGTCCTGCGGGACATAGGCGACCTTCCGCCCTCGAACCGCGCGCAGCTCGCGCTCGGAGAGCGAGAGCAGGTCGACACCGTCGACGACGACGTGGCCGGCGGAGATCCGCGCCCCCTGCTTGGCGTATCCGAGCATGGCCAGCGCGAGCGTGCTCTTGCCGGATCCCGACTCGCCGACGACGCCCATCACGTGGCCGCTGGCGAGACGAAGGGAGACGTCGTCCACGATCAGGGCCCCGGTCGCCTCCACGGCGACCTCCAGGCCGGAGACCTCGACCTCGCTGCCGGTCATCGGACCTTCCCCTCGGTGCGGCCGATCACTCGAGCGGCGCCCTCGGCGATGAGGTTCCCGCCGACCGTGTAGAGCACGATGAAGATGATGGGTGCGACGACGGCGAGGGGCTGGATCGACAGTCCGGACCGGTTCTCGCTGACCATCAGGCCCCAGTCCGGCGTCGGCGCCTGGATGCCGTAGCCGATGAAGCTCAAGGAGGCGAGCAGGCCGACGGCGAGCATGAGCCGGATCCCGAACTCGACCATCAGAGGCGAGGTCACGTTCGGCAGGATCTCGCCGACGAGGATCCTCCGGGGGGCGAGGCCGACGGCTCGCCCCCAGAGCACGAACTCGCTCGCCGTGAAGGGAAGGGTGGCGCCGCGGATGACCCGCGCGCAGCCGGGCATCAGCGCGATCGCGGTGATCAGGATGAGCAGCCAGGGCTGCGGCCCGACGATCGAGACGAAGAGCAGCGCGAAGAGGATGCCGGGGAAGGCCAGCAGGACGTCCATCGTCCGCATCAGCACGGCGTCGACGATCCCGCCGCGGAAGGCTGCGATCATCCCGATGGCCGCGCCGCTGCCGACGCCGAGGATGGCGGCGGCCGGCGCCATCCAGGCGAGGTGGATCCCGCCGGCCATCAGGCGGGAGAGGACGTCCCGGCCCAGATTGTCGGTGCCGAGCGGGTGCGCCGCATCCGGCGGCGCATAGGCCATCGAGACGGATCTGAGCGGGTCGAACGGGGTCAGCAGCGGGCCGAGCAGGGCGAAGGCCGTCGTCGCGAGGACGAGGCCGACGCCCAGCCGGACCTGGCCGGATCGCAGGAACCGGCGGGCCATGCCGGGTGCCCGGGATGCGCGCCCGGCCGTCGGCGAGCCGGAGGGGATGTCCATGTCGGCGCTCACGCCCTGCGATCCCGTCCCCCCGCGAGTGTGTCCGCGAGGAAGTTGAGGATGAAGTAGGAGGCCGCGATGATGAGCACGACCGCCTGGATGACCGGCAGGTCCCGGGACCTGATCGATTCGAGCAGAAGCGAGCCGATCCCCGGGTAGGCGAAGAGGTACTCGACGACGACGATCCCGCCGATCGTGATCGCGGCGACGAGGCTGGCCGCGGGGATGACCGCGCCGAGTGCGTTCGGGAGGGCGTGTCGATAGACGATCCGACGCTCCGAGAGCCCTTTCAGCTTCGCCATCTGGATGTACTCGCTGCTCATCACATCGATGAATGACACCCGGACCAGCCGCGCGAGGTACGCGCCGCCGGCGATCACGAGCGTGAGGACCGGCAGCGCGATCGAGGGCAGGTGCATGAGCGGACTCTGTCCGGTCGGCAGGAGCGCGACGGGCGGGAGGATCGGCCAGACCGTCGTGCCGAGCAGCACGACGAGCACCGAGCCGATCACGAACTCCGGGGTGGCGTTCGCGATCATCGAGGTGCCGAGGAAGAGCCGGTCGAGGAGCTTGCCCCGCCGCCGCGCCGCGCTCACGCCTGCCAGCAGCGCGAGCGGCAGCATGACCAGCATCGCCACGCCGGCGAGCGTCAGCGAGTTGACCAGGCGCACGCCGACCATGTCGAGGACCGGACGACCCGTGACGAGCGACTGGCCCGGGTCGCCCCGCAGCACGCCTCCGAGCCAGTTCAGATACTGCTGATGGACGGGCAGGTCGAGTCCGAGCTGGACGCGCAGCGCGGCGAGCCGCTCCGGCGTCGCGGCGTCGCCGAGGATCACGCGCGCGACGTCGCCCGGCAGGAGCTGCGTGGCGACGAAGATCAGGATCGAGACGACCAGCAGGGTCAGCACGCCCTGCAGGAGCCGCAGCAGCAGGAAGCGGCCGCGGCGACGGCGACGACGTCCGGCGTCGGTCGTCGCCACCTCGGAGGTGCGTGTCGCCGTCCTCATCACCCCCGCAGCTCCGCGCTCTTCTCGATTCCCGAGGCTATCGTCGCTGCGCCGTCGAGGACGACCACCTCGCCCTCGATCCACCGACTGTGCACCACATCGGGCTCCGCGGCGCCGCGCAGCAGCTCGAGCCTCGGCCGGACCGCATCGGTGCGAGCCGCCGGCGGCCGCCGTGAGCCGGCGCGGTAGGGCGGGATCCAGGCGGCGGCATCACCGCGGTAGCCGAGCTCGGCCGCCGCATGCAGGGTCCAGTGCGGGTCCCACAGGTGCGTCCGCCCGATCGCCACGAGATCGGCCCGGCCGGCGAGCAGGATGGAGTTGACATCGTCGGCCGAGGAGATCGCGCCCACGGCGATGACCGGTACGCCGGCGCGGACGGCGACCCGGTTGCGGATCTTGTCGGCGAAGGGCGTCTGGTAGCTGCGCCCGTAGGCCGGTTGCTCCTGCTTGCCGACCTGACCGCTGGACACGTCGATGCCATCGGCGCCATGCGCGATCAGGGCCGTGGCGATCTCCACCGCGTCCTCGTCGGTGTTGCCGCCGGAGATCCAGTCGTGCGCGGAGATCCGTACGAGCAGCGGGCCGTCCCATGCCGCGCGCACCGCGTCGAGGACCTCCAGCGGATAGCGCAGCCGATGCTCCAGCGGACCGCCGTACTCGTCGGTGCGCCGATTGGACACCGGCGAGAGGAAGGAGGAGAGCAGGTAGCCGTGCGCGGCGTGCAGCTCGAGGACGTCGAAGCCGATGTCGGAGGCGCGACGGGCCGCCGCCACGAAGTCGTGCCGGATCCGGGCGAGGTCCTCCCGGCTCGCCTCCCTCGGCACCCGACTGCCGGGCCCGTACGGGAGGGCCGAGGGACTGATCGGCTCCCAGCCGTCGGCGTCGAGGGGATCGTCCATGCCCTCCCACATCCGCTTCGTGGCCGCCTTCCGGCCGGCATGTCCCAGCTGCAGCCCGATCCGCGCGGTCGTCGTGGCGTGCACGAAGTCGACGACCCGCTCCCACGCCTGCGCCTGCTGGTCGGTGTACAGTCCGGCGTCCCCGAGGGAGATCCGGCCCTCCGCGGAGGGCGCGACCATCTCGGTCATGACGAGACCGGCACCGCCGATCGCCTTGGAGCCGAGATGCACGAGATGGAAGTCGCCGACGACCCCATCGACGGCCGAGTACTGGTCCATCGCGGACACGACGATGCGGTTCTTCAGTTCGAGCTCTCCCAGCCGGAAGGGCTGGAAGAGCGCAGGGACCTCCTCCGCCCCGTCGCGATCGGCGAAGCCGGCCTGCACCCGGGCCGCGAACTCGGGGTCGCGCAGCGCGAGCGAGCCGAAGGTGATCCGCCTGGAGCGCGTCAGCAGGTTGAAGGCGAACTGCAGGGGCTCCTGGTCGACGTACTGCTCGATGTGCTCGAACCACTCCAGCGAGGCCTGCGCCGCGCGCTGGAGGGAGAGCACGACCGGACGCCGTTCGGCCTCGTAGGCCGCGAGCGCCGCGGGGATGTCCGGTTGCTCGTGCAGGTTCGCCGCGAGGGCGAGCGCGTCCTCCAGCGCGAGCTTGGTCCCGGAGCCGATCGAGAAGTGCGCCGTGTGCGCGGCGTCGCCGACGAGCACGACGTTGTCATGCGACCAGCGCTCATTGCGGACGGTGGTGAAGGTGATCCACTTCGAGTTGTTGGTCAGCAGTCTCGCGCCGTCGAGCTCCTCCGCGAAGATGTCGGCGAGCCGCGCGACGGATCGTTCGTCGCTCACGCCTGGCCCGAAGACCTCGCTCTCGGTCGCGTCGAAGCCGGCACGGCGCCAGACCTCCTCGTTCATCTCGACCAGGAAGGTGCTCTCGGTCGCGGAGTAGGGATAGGCGTGCACTTGGATGACGCCCCAGGGCGTGCGCTTGATGTGGAAGGTGAAGGCCTCTATCGCGCGGTCGATGCCCAACCAGATGTACCTGGAGGGCCGCCGGTCCAGCGACGGTCGGAAGGTCTCGGCGTAGTGCGGGCGGATCCCGGAGTTGACGCCGTCGGCGGCGACGACGAGCTCGTAGTCCTCGGCGAGCTCGTCGACCTGCGGCGCCTCGACGCGGAATCGCACGTCGACGTCGAGCGCAGCCGCCCGTTCCTGGAGCAGCATGAGCAGTTCCTTGCGGCTGGAGGCCGCGAAGCCCTGGCCGCCGATCGTGAGGACGGAGTGGTCGAAGTGGATGTCGATGTCGCTCCATCGCGCGAAGCGCCGCGTGATCGCCGCGTAGAACACCGGGTCCGCGTTCTCGATGCCCCCGAGCGTCTCGTCGCTGAACACCACGCCCAGACCGAACGTGTCGTCGGGGGCGTTGCGCTCCCAGACCGTGATCTCGTGGCTCGGGTCCAGCCGCTTCGCCAGGATCGCGAAGTACAGCCCGGCCGGGCCGCCGCCGACGACGGCGATGCGCCTACCCATGCCGCTGCTCGATCTGCCGGTACTGCGCCGCCGCTTCGGCCTCGGCGCGCTCGCGCAGCAGGAAGCGCATGAGCTTGCCGCTCGCATTCCGCGGCAGCGAGGCGACGAAGTCGATGCGCCGGGGCAGCTTGTAGGAGGCCAGGACCGTGCGGAGGTGGCCGAGGATCGACTCGCGTGTCGCGTCGTCCGCGGAAGTCCCGTCGTGCAGCACCACGAAGGCGTTGACGATGGCGCCCTTCTCGGGGTCCGGCCGACCGACCACGCAGGACTCCGCCACGGCGGGATGCGCGTCGATCGCCGCCTCGACCTCCGGGCCGGCGACGTTGTATCCCGAGGCGACGATCATGTCGTCCGAGCGGGCGTGGTAATGGAAATACCCGTCCTCGTCCATGTGATAGGTGTCACCGGTGATGTTCCAGCCGTGCTGCACATACGACGACTGGCGCTCGTCGTCGAGATAGCGACAGCCGACGGGGCCCACCACGGCGAGGCGCCCCGGCGTGCCCGGGGGCAGTCGCCTGCCCTCCTCGTCGAGGATCGCGGCGCGGAAGCCGGGGACCGCTCGACCCGTGGATCCGGGACGGATCTCCTCCCCGCTCGCGGAGATGAAGACGTGCAGCATCTCGGTGGCGCCGATCCCGTCCACCAGCCGGAGACCGCTCGCCTGCTCGACCGCCCGCCAGGTCGAGGCAGGCAGATGCTCGCCGGCGGAGACGCCGATCCGAAGCCGGCGCAGCGACTCGGCCCGCCCCTCGCTCAGCATCGCCCGGTATCCGGTGGGCGCGGTGAAGAGCACCGTGACGCCGAACCTCTCCACCGCGTCCGCGAGCGCGGCGGGGCTGGACCGCTCCATGAGGACCACCGAAGCGCCGAAGCGGAGGGGAAAGACCATGAGCCCGCCGAGGCCGAAGGTGAAGGCGATGGGCGGCGATCCCGCCACGACGTCGTCGGGCTCGAAACGCAGCACATGGCGCGCGAAGGTGTCGGCCAGCGCGAGGACATCGCGATGGAAGTGCATAGTGATCTTCGGCTGGCCGGTGGTGCCGGAGGTGGGGCCGAGCAGGGCGACATCGTCGGCCGCCGTGCCTACGGCCTCGAACCCGTCCCGCTTCGCAGCGGAGGCGCCGATCACCTCGTCGTCCGCTCCGCCGAGGACCAGCACGCGCGTCCCCGGCTCAGCGAGCCCCTTCAGCTCCTCCCGGAATCGGTGGTCGACGATCACGATGCGGGGCCGGACGCGATCGGCCACCTTCTGCAGCTCGGCACCGCGCCAGGCGACCATCGTCGTCACCACCACGCCGCCCGCCTTCACGACGGCGAGCCAGCAGGCGATGACCCAGGGGTTGTTGGGGATCCGCAACAGGACCCGGTTGCCGGGCAGCAGTCCGTGGTCTTCGACGAGCAGCCGGGCGAGACGGTCGACCCGCCGCCGCAGCTCGCCGTAGGTCCAGGTCTCGCCGTCGCGCGCCGGGCCGTCGTCAGAGCCGGGCGAGAGCATCCGGATCGCGATGCGATCGGCGCCCAGGCGCTCGATCGTCTCGTCGAGCAGTGCCGCCGCGGCGTTCAGGCGCTCCGGATATCGGAGCTCGGGCAGCGGGAACTCCAGCTTCGGCCAGAGCTCCTTCGGGGGCAGGTTGTCGCGTGCGAAGGTGTCGGCGTGCGCCGATGGCGTCAGTGACATCGGGGGCATCCTTTCGATCGAGGCGAGATCACCGCAGGCGTAGGAGGCCCTCCTGGGCCACCGTCGCGACCAGCTCGCCGCCGCGGCTGAAGAAGCGGCCGATGCTCAGCCCACGGGCCGACTGCACGCCGGCCGACTCCTGGGCGTACAGCAGCCAGTCGTCGACTCTGGCGGCACGGTGGAACCACATCCCGTGATCAAGACTCGCCGTCATGAGCCCCGGCGAGGACCAATGCAGGCCCAGCGCCCGCAGCGAGGGCTCGAGGATCGTGTAGTCGCAGACATAGGCGAGTGCGGCCTGATGCAATCGCGGCTCGTCCGGGAGCGCCTCGAAGGCGCGGATCCACACGGCCTGATGCGGTTGGACGCCCCCTTCGATCCGGATGTAGAGCGGACCGGGGAGGTGCCGGTGGTCGAAGCTGCGGCCGGAGGACCAGTAGGCCGCCGCCGCTCCTTCGACCCCGGCGAGCCGCTCGGCAGCAGAGGGCAGCTCCTCGGGCCCGGGGACTCGCGGCATCTCTGGCGCATAGCCCGGCCCCTCCTCGGGGACCTGGAAGGAGGCGGTGCCGACGAAGACGCACTGCTCCGTCTGGATGCCGCGCACGCTCCGCGTCGAGAAGCCGCGGCCGTCGCGCAGCAGCTCGACCTCGTAGCGCACCGGCACGCCGACCTCGACGGGGCGCAGGAACGAGCCGTGCAGGGAGTGCAGGCTCCGGTCCTCGCCGACCGTGCGCATCGCGGCCGCGGCCGCCTGCGCCACGGTGTCGCCGCCGTAGGCCTTGGGCCACGGGACGTATTGCGGCACCGCCGTGTAGGCGCGATCAAGGAGCAGCGGATCGACCTCGGCGAGCTCGAGAGCGTCCAGGAGCATCTCGGAGGTCGGCCCGGAGCGCAGACGCTCCCCTGTCATGCGGTCTCCTATCCGACGATCCGACGCGATAGAATCAGTATTACAGTCTTGCGACGTTCGTCACAAGATCAACATAAATACTACGGAGGACGCCGTGCCGCGGAGGATCGTCAACCCACCGGAGCTCGCCGAGCCGATCGGCTTCGCCCACGGCGTCGTGGCGGACTCCTTCGTGTACCTCGGCGGCCAGACCGCGCTGGACCAGCACGGCGAGATCGTGCCAGGGGGCATCGTCGAGCAGTTCGCGCGCGCCTTCGGCAACGTCCTGACGACGCTGCGCGCCGCCGGAGGAGCACCCGCCGATCTCGTCGACGTCACCATCTACCTCACCGACGTCGATGACTACCGACGCCACGGTCGCGAGATCGGGCGCATCTGGCGCGAGCTCGCCGGCACCGAGTATCCGGCGATGGCCGGCATCGGCGTCACACGGCTATGGCAGCCGGAGGCCCTGATCGAGATCCAGGCGGTCGCCTGCCTTCAGTCGACGTAGTCGAGCTCGAGCTCGACCACATCCTGATCCGCGAGGTTGACGACGATGTTGTCCGGGGTGCGCGTCGTCAGCCAGATCAGCTCCTCGGAGCGGCTCGCATTACCCTCGATATGCGGCACGAAGGGCGGCACATAGACGAAGTCGCCCTCTTCGAAGTAGATGATCTCGCCGTAGCGCTCGCCGAAGCGGATGTAGCCGCGGCCCTGCAGCACGAAGCCGCCGGTCTCCGCCTCCCCGTGGTGGTGCGGATCGGAGTGCTCGCCGACCGCGGTGTGCACCCGGCCGAACCACAGGCCGACGACGTCGGTGTTCTCGACCGCGACGCCCGAGTAGCGCAGCGCTTTCGAGGTCTGACCGGGGGCCAGCGGCAACGCATCTCCGCGCTGCACGCTGATCCGCTTGAGATCGCTGCCCTGCGGCTGGCTTCCGGCGACCATGATGAACCTCCCGAACAGATACGGCGATATTTTGACGACCGTCTGTTTTCGAGAATAACATTCCCCGCCCGATCCGCGCATCGTGATCGTCGGCAGGCTCCTGGCCTGATCAGGGACCCTCGTCGGTCCGGCGGCGCCCGGATCTCGACACGCCGGCTGCGCCGGCTGCTCGACCCTGACCTGCGGTCGAGCCCGGCCGCGCAAGCCTCGGTCTCCGGCTCAGATGTGGCCGAGGGCGAGCATCGCGTCGGCGACCTTGATGAAGCCGGCGATGTTCGCACCGGCGACGTAGTCGCCGGGCGCGCCGTAGGCGTCGGCGGTCTCCAGGCAGCGGTCGTGGATCGAGCGCATGATGTCGGAGAGGCGCTCCTCGGTGTGCTCGAAGGTCCAGGTGTCGCGCGAGGCGTTCTGCTGCATCTCCAGCGCGCTGGTCGCGACGCCGCCGGCGTTCGCGGCCTTGCCCGGGGCGAAGCGCACCCCGGCCGTGACGAGCGCGCGGGTCGCCTCCGGCGTGGTCGGCATGTTCGCGCCCTCGGCGACGATCCGGCAGCCGTTGCGGATCAGCTGGCCGGCGCCGTCGGCGTCGAGCTCGTTCTGCGTGGCGCAGGGCAGGGCGATCTCGCACGGGACGTCCCAGATGGAGCCGTCCTCGACGTACCGCGCGGAGCCGCGCTCGTCCGCGTAGACGCTGATGCGGGCGCGGCGGGTCTCCTTGATGTCCTTGACGAGGTCGAGGTCGACGCCCTGCTCGTCGACGATGTAGCCGTTCGAGTCGGAGCAGGCGACGACCCGGCCGCCGAGCTGGTGGACCTTCTCGATCGCGTAGATCGCGACGTTCCCGGAGCCGGAGACGACGACCCGCTTGCCGTCGAAGCTCTCACCGGTCTGCTTCAGCATCTCGTCGACGAAGAACACGGCGCCGTAGCCGGTGGCCTCGGTGCGCACCAGCGAGCCGCCCCAGGTCAGCCCCTTGCCGGTGAGCACGCCGGACTCGTAGCGGTTCGTGATGCGCTTGTACTGGCCGAAGAGGTAGCCGATCTCGCGGCCGCCGACGCCGATGTCGCCGGCGGGCACGTCCGTGTACTCGCCGAGATGGCGGTAGAGCTCGGTCATGAAGGACTGGCAGAACCGCATGATCTCGCCGTTCGACTTGCCCTTCGGGTCGAAGTCGCTGCCGCCCTTGCCGCCGCCGATCGGCATGCCGGTCAGCGCGTTCTTGAAGATCTGCTCGAAGCCGAGGAACTTCACGATGCCGAGGTACACCGAGGGGTGGAACCGCAGCCCGCCCTTGTACGGGCCGAGGGCGGAGTTGAACTCGACGCGGAAGCCGCGGTTGAGCTGGACCCGGCCGCTGTCGTCGACCCACGGCACCCGGAAGATGATCTGCCGCTCGGGCTCGCACAGACGGCGCACGACCTCGTCGTCGGCGTACTGGGGGTGCTTGGCGACGACCGGCCCCAGGGTCTCGAACACCTCGCGGACCGCCTGGTGGAACTCGACCTCGCCGGGGTTGCGTCGGACGACCTCGTCGAGGATCGGGATCAGGCTCTCATCCAGCACAGGCACAGCGGCACTCCATTCGGTGGGGATCGGCCCGCTCGGCGCAGGAGGCTCGAGGGCCGTTCCCTCAAATCCTCCCACTTCCGAGCGGGCCCCGTGTTCACGGCCGCTCGGCAGCGTACCCCGCGAGCGCCGCGGCGACGAACGCGGCCCCCTCCGCGCCCCCGTAGTTCGCCGCGAACCTCGGGTCGGCGACGTACATCCCGGCGAGCCCCTCGAGGTAGGCGCGACGCGTCGCCGGGTCGGTCGCCGGAGTGCCCGGGATGGCGCGCAGCCACGCCGCGTGGCGCTCGGCGAGCGCCTGCGCTTCCGGCCCCGTCGGGTCGGCGCCGGACTCGGCGAGCGCGATCCAGTCGGCGAACAGCTCGCGCTGGCGGCGCTGCCACTCGGCCCGCTCCTGCGGCGACTTCGCCTCCCACCAGGCGGCGCTCGTCGCATACGCCGCCGCGCCCCAGCGCTCCTCGACCTCCTCCCGGTAGGCCGTGTGGTCGAATCCGTCGAACATGCTCTCCATCGTGATCTCCTCTCCTGCCTCGATGGCGATGAGCGTCCGCTCGATCGCCCGCAGCTGCCGGCCGATCCGCTCCTGCTCGCGGTGGAGCAGGCCGACGTGCGTCCGCAGGGCCGACGGCGCGTCGGTCCGGCGGGCGAGCACCTCGGCGATCGCCGGCAGTCCGAGCCCGAGCTCGCGCAGCAGCAGGATCCGCTGCAGTCGGGTCATGGCGTCCCGGTCGTAGTACCGATAGCCGTTCGCTCCGACGCGGCTGGGCGGGAGCAGCCCGATCTCGTCGTAGTGGCGCAGCGTGCGGCTCGTCGTGCCGACGGCGCGCGCCACCTCCTGGATCGACCGCTCCACGCCCGCCTCGCTTCCTCCGCCGCCGGGATCGACGGTACGGGTTGACGCTACGTCAAGGTCAAGCGGGCGTCAGCCGAGCAGCCGGAGCAGCTGTCCTCGTTGATCTCCTCCGGCCGTAGCGAGTGCGCCGCGGCACGGGCTTGCCACCCCCCGAGGCCCGTGCTAGACCCCTGCTGTGAGCGAAGCGAAGCACGCCGCCGAGCCGGAGCAGTCGACCGAGCCGTCGGAGACCGTGCGCGAGCGCCGGAACCGGGAATGGACGGACATCCTGCAGGAGCTCCGCGTCATCCAGGCCGGCAGCCAGATCATCACCGGCTTCCTCCTCGCCGCCGCCTTCCAGCCGAGGTTCGAGGATCTGCCCCCGGTCGCGCACGGGATCTACCTCTCGCTGGTCGCGGTCGCCGTCGCGACCACCATCGTCGGCCTCACGCCCGTCCTGCTGCACCGCCGGCTCTTCCGCATGAAGGCGAAGGAGTCGCTCGTGGCCCTGGGCGGCCGGTTCGCCACGGCGGCGCTCATCGGCGTCGGCGTCACGCTCGCGGGGATCATGCTGCTCGTCGTCGAGCTGGTCAGCGGACTGCTCGCCGGGGTGCTCGCCGCGATCGCCGCGGTCCTCGTCATCGCGGCGCTCTGGGTGCTGCTGCCGGCGCGGGTGCAGCGGCGGCTGCGCCGCGCCGGCCGCGACGGCGAGTAGCCGGGTACCACCCCCGCGAGCCGGGCGTCAACCCCCTGCGCCGGCGCCACCGGCATCGGTAGCGTGACGGGCGCCGTCGGCCGGGACCGGGGGCGGAAAGGGATGTCATGACCCTCGCTGCGATCATCATCTTCATCATCGCGATCGGGCTCGCGATCACCGGCGGACTCTGGGCCGCCGCGAACTGGCTCATCTGGGTCGCGATCGTCCTCGGCGTCATCGCGATCATCATGTTCCTGCTCCGGCTCATCACCGGGCGCCGCACCACCACCTGAGCCGCGGACCCGCTCCGCGAGCCGGGCGAGGGAGGGGAGCCCCCGGGACCGGGGATGTCAAGCCCCTGCCCGGCCGGGCCGCCGGCCGTCAGGCTCGTATGGACGCACATCGAGCACCGAGGAGACGAACCATGGACGACCGCATGCCCACCCCGACCGAACCGGAGCTCGAGCCCGGCGGCGGAGGGCCGAGCCTCGACGCGGACCGGCAGCACCACCGCCAGGATCAGCCGGTCGAGGGTCCCGACCACGACGAGACCGAGGTCGACGACATGGAGACCGACTGGGTCCTCGCGGACGACGACGAGGACGACGAGCAGGTCGTCGAGGAGGACGACGTCCTCGACGCCCTCGACCCGGGCGGCCTCTGAGGGCCCTCAGCGCACCTCGTCGTCCGCGACGTCCACCACCGGCCGATCCGGAGCGTCCTTGCCCGGGCCGAGCCCGAACTGGACCTGCGCGGACGGGAGGGGATGGTGCAGGTCCCACGCCGGGGACTCGGACCGGATCCGCGGGATCGAGGTGAAGTTGTGCCGCGGCGGCGGGCAGCTCGTCGCCCACTCCAGCGAGCGGCCGGTGCCCCACGGGTCGTCGACCGTGACCCTGGGCGCGCGGCGCCAGGTGATCCACACGTTGTAGAAGAACGGCAGCATCGAGATCGCGAGGATCGCGGCGCCCGCGGTCGACAGCGCGTTCATCCAGCCCAGCCCGTCCGTCTCCAGGTACGAGCGGTAGCGCCGAGGCATGCCCATCACCCCGGCCCAGTGCTGGATCAGGAAGGTCATGTGGAAGCCGATGAACAGCAGCCAGAAGTGCACCTTGCCCAGCCGGTCGTCGAGCATCCGGCCGGTCAGCTTCGGCCACCAGAAGTAGAAGCCGGCGAACATCGCGAACACCACGGTGCCGAACACCACGTAGTGGAAGTGCGCCACCACGAAGTAGGTGTCCGAGATGTGGAAGTCCAGGGGCGGCGAGGCGAGGATGACCCCAGTCAGTCCCCCGAAGACGAACGTCACGAGGAAGCCGATGACCCAGACCAGGGGAGCTTCGAAGGTCACCGACCCCCTCCACATCGTCGCCACCCAGTTGAAGATCTTCACGCCGGTGGGCACGGCGATGAGCATCGTCATCAGGGCGAAGAACGGCAGCAGGACGGAGCCGGTGACGTACATGTGATGCGCCCACACCGTCGTGGAGAGCGCGGCGATCGCGATCGTGGCGAAGACGAGCGACTTGTAGCCGAAGATCGGCT
>ERZ778028.1014-NODE-1014-length-38694-cov-8.686845_pt1 | contig 38694 bp, 35 predicted proteins | sample MGYA00375758_ERZ778028 | MGnify/ENA primary metagenome ERZ778028 (study PRJEB29350, sample SAMN05389828) | bioreactor metagenome | isolation source: Thiocyanate bioreactor | place: South Africa: University of Cape Town | collected 2014-03-17 ...
GCGAGCGGCGAAGTGCGGCGTCCGCCGGGCTGGCGGCGAGCCGCGTCGCGGCGCAGAGCGCCTCGGTCCGCACGACGGCGTCGAGCGCCGCGGCCGCGGGCAGGTCGACCAGCTGGGAGGCGACCGCCGGCCACGCGGGATCCGCGTCGCGGCGCCGCAGGTCCGCGCAGCGCAGGCAGCCGGTGGTGCCCGGCAGCACGAGCGGGCCGACCGAGACCGAGCCGGTGCCGAACACGACCGCGAAGTGCGGCAGCCCGGTGCGCAGCCAGTCGCGGTAGCCGCGCAGCGGCACCGCGTGGTCGACGACGATCACGCCGACCCGGGGACGCCGGTCCGCATCGCCGTCGAGGAGTCCCAGGGACCGCGCGGTCCGCACGATCGCGTCGCGCGCGGCGCTGCGCACCCGGACCTGCGCCGCGACCGCCGGCGCCGGCGCCGACTCGAGCGCCGGCCGGATCCGCGCGAGGAACGCGCGCGCCGCCGTCTCGGAGCAGCGCCCGACCGCCGGCAGCGCCTCGCTCGGCACCCCCGCCCGCACGGCGGCGAGCATCCGCCGATCCCGATCCGCGAAGGGGTCGATGACGATGCAGGGCGGCTCGGCGCCGATCTGCAGCGCGTTCGGCGAGCGCCACACCACCGGCAGTCGCGGGTCGATCCGGATGAAGGCCATGCGCCGATCGTGCCGGGCAGTGCGGGCCGGTGCGCCGGGTTCTCCACAGCCGCCGGCGACGGTCAGAGACCGAGCTCGGCGAGGAAGCGGCTCGGCTCGCGCTCGGCGCCGCCCGGCCCGCGACGGGCCCGGCTCAGTCGCAGCCGGCGTCTCGCGCGGGTGATCGCGACGTAGAGCAGCCGCCGCTCCTCCTCGATCTCCTGCGGCTGCGTCGCGTGCACGATCGGCAGCAGTCCCTCCGAGAGCCCCACGACGTGCACCGAGTCCCACTCGAGGCCCTTCGCCGCGTGGATCGTCGAGATCGCGACGGCGCCGGCGACCGGGTCGTCGTTCGCCGCCTGTCGCTCGAGCAGCTCGCCGACGAAGCGGGCGAACGGCGCAGGACCCGCCTCGACGGCGAGCCGGTGCAGCGCGTCGAGCGCGGTCCAGCGGTCGAGCGCCGGACCCGAAGCGGCGGGGGGCTCCGGCGACCAGCCGAGGCCGGCGAGCACGCCGCGCACGGTCACCGCCGCTGGGTCGGCCGGCGAAGCGGTGCGCCGCGAGGCGACGAGGTGCACGATCGCCTCGCGCACGTGCGGCTGCTGGAAGAACCGCGCGTCCCCGCGCACGCTCACCGGCACCCCGGCGCCGCGCAGCGCCGCCTCGACCGCCGGCACCTGAGCGCCGAGCCGGACGAGCACCGCGACCCGCTGCGGGGCGACCCCGGCGTCGAGGTCGGCGCGCACGGCGGCCGCGAGCGCCGCCGCCTCCGCCGGATCGGAGTCGTGGACGGCGACCGACGGGGCGTCGGCCGACGGCTCCCGATCCTCGGCGCCCACCAGCCGCAGCGCGCCCGGGCGGCCGGCCGCCAGCCGGTTCGCGAGATCGAGGATCGGCTGCGCCGATCGATGGCTCCGCTCCAGCCGGACGACCTCGGCGCCGGGGAACTCGCGCTCGAAGCCGAGCAGGTGCGCCGCGCTCGCGCCGGCGAAGGAGTAGATCGTCTGGTTGACGTCGCCGACGACGCAGAGGTCGCGGCGCTCGCCGAGCCACAGCCGCAGCAGCCGGTGCTGGATCGGCGAGACGTCCTGGTACTCGTCGACGACGAAGGTGCGGTACTGCTCGCGCACCGCGCGCGCGACGCCCGGCTCGGCGGCGATCATGCCCGCCGTCGCGAGCAGCACGTCCTCGAGGTCCATCTGGCGGCGCTCGTCCTTGAGCTCCTCGTAGGCGCGCTGCACCGCTGCGACCTGACCGACTGTCGCGCCGGAGACCGGCCTCCCGGCGGCGGCCCACTCCTCGATCGAGAGGTCCGAGACCTTGCGCCACTCGATCTCGGCCGCGAGGTCGCGGACGGCGGCCGCGTCCGCGCGCAGCCCAGCCTCGGCCGCGGCGTCGGCGATCAGACCGGCCTTCGAGTCGACGATGCGCGGCGGGGCGCCGCCGATCACCCGCGGCCAGAAATAGGAGAGCTGGGCGAGCGCCGCGGAGTGGAAGGTCCGCGCCTGCACCTCGCCGGCACCGAGCGCGCGCAGCCGCTGCCGCAGCTCGCCGGCGGCCCGGGTGGTGAAGGTCAGGGCCATGGTCCGCGGCCCCGCGTACCGTCCGGTCGCGATGCCGTAGGCGATCCGGTGGGTGACCGTGCGCGTCTTGCCGGTGCCGGCGCCGGCGAGGATGCACACCGGGCCGGCGAGCGCCTCCGCGGCGGCGCGCTGCTGCGCATCGAGCGCGGCGAGGATCTCCTCGGCGGAGCTCATCGTCGCTCAGGCATCGAGCGGGCCTCCGAACCACCGCTCGATGAGCGCCCGGGCGATCGAGGTGCGCATCGGCAGCCGGATCTCGCCGAGCGCCGCCGCGAGCTCCTCCCGCGAGAACCAGCGCAGGTCGAGGATCTCCACGCCGTCCGGTCGCGGCGCCGGGTCCTGATCCGGCGCGAGGCGCGCGGTGAAGCCGACCATGAGCGAAGCGGGGAACGGCCACGGCTGGCTGCCCGCGTACCGCGGCTCGACGACGCGCAGCCCCGACTCCTCCTCGATCTCGCGGACGACCGCCGCCTCGAGCGACTCGCCGGGATCGACGAAGCCGGCGAGCAGGGAGTAGCGGTTCGTCTCCCACATCGCGTTCGAGCCGAGGAGGAGCCGGTCGTCGTGGTCCGTGACGGCGACGATCACCGCCGGGTCGGTGCGCGGGAACACCTGGTCGCCGCCGACCGGGTCGCGCCGCACCCAGCCGGCCGACTCCACGACGGTGGCCTCGCCGGTCCTCGGCGAGAAGGGGTGCGAGGCGTGCCAGTTGAGGATCGCGAGCGCCTGGGTGAAGAGCCCCGCATCGCGGGCGGAGAGCGCGTCGCCGATCTGCCGGAGGTTGCGCCAGTCCGCCTCCGCGAGGTGCGCGGCGTCCTCCAGGAGCGCGGCGACGATCGGGGTGCCGGCGGGGGCGTCCGGGGCTTCCTCGACGGTGCGGCCGAGGTAGGCGCTCACGGCCGGTCGGGCCAGCGCGTCCGGGGCGAGGAACGTCAGCCGCTGCGGCGAGGCGAGCAGCGCCTGGCCGTCGAGGATGGGCAGGATCCGGGTGGCGGGGTCCGCCCAGAGCGCGTCGAGCAGGCCCTCCCGCTCGCGCGCCGCGTGGTCGCGGTCGATCGCCGAGCGGGAGAGCGGCAGCTCCCCCGGCGAGCGCGATTCCTGGGACATTCTCGGGACCCCCACTCGGGCGGCGTGGCTGAGCCGGTGCAGGACGGGGGCGACCTACCCTGTCGCCATGGCTCGTTCAGCGTTCACTCTAGCCGCGCTCGCCTCGGCGGCGGTGCCCGGTCTCGAGGTCGACCACGCCGGCCAGGTCGCCGACCCGGACTACGACGCGGCCGTGCTCGGCGGCGCCGACGGACGGGCGTGGCTCGTCCGCGTCCCGCGCACCAGATCGGCGGACACGCGGCTGCGGGCGGAGCTCGCCGCGCTCGCCGCGCTGACCCAGGGCGCGCGATCGCGCCTCCCCTTCGCCGTCGCGACGCTCGCCGGACGGGCGAAGGTCGGGCCGACCTTCGCGGCGGTCACCGAGCACTTCCCCGGCGCCGCGGTCCCGGTCGCGCAGATCCCGGTGGAGCCGGAGGGCCTCGGCTTCCGGATCGGCCTCGCGATCGGCGCGGTGCATCTGCTGCCCCCGACCGTCGTCGTCGACGCGGGGCTGCCGATGAGCGGCCCGGTGGAGTCCCGCCGGGGGGCGATCGGCGTTCTCGAGCGCGCCGGCGCGACCGGACTGCTGCCGCTCGCGGTGGAGAGCCGCTGGCAGCACGCGATCGACGACGCCGACCTCTGGCAGTTCCAGGCGCGCGTCGTCGGCGGCTTCGACTCGTCGTCGTTCGTCGCCGTCGGCGACGAGGTGGTCGCGGTGCAGGGCTGGCAGGGCCTCGCCGTCGGCGACCCGGCTGCGGACCTCAAGTGGGCGGTCCAGTCCGAGCGCGTCGCGGACGCGGTCTTCGCGGGGTACTGGTCCGCGGCCGGCACCGCCGACCGGCGGCTCCGGCACCGCGCCGCGCTGCTGTCCGAGCTCGACCTGGGCCGCTGGCTGCTGCACGGCGTCGACACGAAGGCGACGGACGTCGTGGACGACGCCGTCGAGCTCCTCACGAACCTCGCCGAGCGGGTGCACGGCGACATGTCGGCGCGCATCGACAGCCCGACCGCGCCGGTGCTCACCATCGGCGAGGTCGAGGACCTGCTCGAGCAGACGCCGACCCGCCAGGCGGGCTGAGCCGCGGCTCGCCGCCGGACGGGCTGAGCAGCACCGCGTTCGTCGTACGCCGGCCTCTTCAGCCGAGCGCGCGCAGCGAGGCCTCCCAGCGGGCGAGCAGCTCGCGCTCGTCCGGCAGCGCCGTCGGCGAATAGACCTCGCCGGTGGCGACGAAGCACGCACGCGCGTCGATCCGGTCGATCGGCGTCCCGGTCGCCTTCGCCCAGGCGATGCGATAGAGCGCGAGCTGGTAGTCGAAGGCGGCGCGCTCCGCCGACGTGCCCGGCGCCCGTCCGGTCTTCCAGTCGACGATCTCGATCCGGTCGCCGCGCTGGTAGACGGCATCGATCTTGCAGGGCACGGTGCGGCCCGCGAACGGCAGCTCGATCGCCCGCTCGACGGCGATCGGGCGCAGGTTCGCCCATTCGGACCGCTCGAACGCGTCCTTCAGCGCGTCGAGGGTCGCCTGGTCCGCCGGCGCGAGACCGGGCGCGAGGCCGTCGACCGCGTCGTCGTCGAGGTCGAACAGCGCCTCCGGGACGAGGTCGCGATAGCGCTGCTCGACCCAGGCGTGGAAGATCGTGCCGAGCCGCGTCGCCCGGTAGGGCTGCTCGGGCATGGGCCGGCGGACGCGCTCGGCCACCGCGGCGGGATCGGCGATCCACGCCTTGAACCCGGATGCGGCGACACGACCGGGGAGCTCGACCGGCGCGGCGGCGCGCCCGCGCGCCCGCTCCGCGAGCAGCAGCTCGAGGTCGCGCGCCCAGCGTCCGGCGGCCGGCGCCGCATCCGCCCCTGCCTCGATCGCCGCGCGGACCGCGGCCGCGGCTCGCTCGACCCGGGTCCGGCGCTCGCCGAGCGGGTCGAGCGGCCAGACCAGCTCGCCGGCGCGCGGATCCGTCGGGTCGGCGTCGTGGGCGGAGACCGGCGGCGGACCCCCGAGCAGGCCGCCGGCGAGCCCGCCGGAGCCGTCCGGCGAACCGACCAGGTAGACGCTGAGCGGACGGGACGTCCGGGACCTCGAGGACGGATCGTACCGGCCGGGCCAGTGCGAGGCGGTGAGCAGCAGGTCCCGGGCGGAGCGGGTGATCGCGACGTAGCCGAGGCGGCGCTCCTCGCGCTCCTGCCGGACGCGCAGCGCCGCCGCGAAGCCGTCGATCCGCTCCGAGAGCTCCTTCCGGGTGGGCGCCGTCTCCCAGTCGAGCCAGGCGCCGGCGCGGCGCAGCGCCGCCGCGTCGCCCCGGAACTCGTAGGGCAGCGCGCCGAAGGCGAGCCAGCCGCGGCCCTCCTTGGGACGGTCGGGGAACTCGTCCTGCACGAGCCGCGGGATCGCGACCACGTCCCACTCGAGCCCCTTCGCCGCATGCACCGTCAGCAGCTGGACCACCCCGCGCTCCGCCGGCTCCTCGGCCGGCGCGAGGCGCTCGTCGGCGGCGAGCGCCCGGTCGACCCAGCCGAGGAAGGCGGGCAGCGTCCCGATGTCGTCGGCGCGGACGAACGCCTCGACCTGCTGGCGGAAGGCCCGCAGATTGGCCGCGGCGCGCGGTCTGGCGTCGTTCGCCGCCGCCTCGACGTCGAGCAGCAGCGCCTCCTCGACGACCCGGACCAGCTCCGGCAGCGGCAGGCCGAGCCGGGAGCGCAGGTCCCGGAGCACCCGGCCCGCGGCGCGCAGCCGGCCGAGGCCCTCCGCGGTGAACGCGGCGAGCGGCTCCCAGCCGTCCCGAGCGTCGACGAGGGCGTCCAGTCCGTCGACGATCGCGGCGCCGTCGTCGGCGGTCCCGCGCTGCCGATGGACCACACGGGAGAGCTCGCGGAGCGCGGCGAGGTCGGCGACGCCGATCCGCCAGCGCGCCCCGCCGAGGAGGCGGATCAGCGCCGAGCCGGCCTCGGGGTCGACGAGCACCCGGAGGCCGGCGACGAGGTCGGTCGCCTCGGGCGTCGCGAGCAGGCCGCCGACGCCGAGCACCCGATGCGGGATGCCGGCCCGGCCGAGCGCCGCGGCGAAGACCCCCATGTGCCGGCGCTTGCGGAAGAGCACCGCGGCGGTCGGCGGGAGCTCGCCGCCGTCCTTGCGAACGGGCTCCGCGAGCCGGCTCGCGAGCCAGTCCGCGACGGCCTCGGCCTCGTCCTCGAGGGTCTCCGGCACCGCGATGTCGAGTCGGCCCGCGGGAGCGCGCGGCCGCAGGGCGAGCGGGGCGACCGGGACCCCGGCGTCGCGCCGGAGCGGCTCGGCGATCAGGTTCGCGGCGTCGAGCACGGCGGCCGGGTTCCGCCAGCTCACTGAGAGCTGGTACTCGGGCACCTCGGCCGGGACCAGCCCGAAGTCTCGCGCGAAGTCCTCGAGGTTCGCGTCCGAGGCGCCGCGCCAGCCGTAGATCGCCTGGTTCGGGTCCCCCACCGCGACGATCGCGCGGCCCCCGTCGTCGTCCCGCTCCCGGAACAGCGCGCTCAGCAGCCGGGTCTGCACCACCGAGGTGTCCTGGTACTCGTCGAGCAGCACGAAGCGGTAGCGCTCGCGCAGCGACGCGACCGCGGCCTCCGAGGCGCCGACGATCGCGAGCGCGGAGGCGATCTGATCGCTGAACTCCATGACGCCCCGCCGCCGCTTGGCCTCCTGGAACGCGGCGACCAGCGGCAGCAGCACCGGCAGCGGCGCGACCCGGTCGAGCTCGTCGACGACGCCGCGACGCTCGTGGCGGTCGCCGAGCGGCAGGACGTCCGGATCCCGCCGCCGCAGCAGGGCCTCGGCGTAGTCGGCGACGGCGTCGAGGTCCTCGACCGCGTGGTCGCTCAGCCCGTGCGCGAGCTCGACGACCGCGCTGACGACGGACGGGAGGGCGCGGTCGATCTCCGCGAGGCCGGGGAGGTCCGCCGCGACGACGACCCGCCGCGCGAGCTGCCAGGCGGCCGCCTCGCCGAGCACCTCGGCGTCCGGATCGCGGCCGATCGCGAGCGCGTGCTCGCGGTGGATCGCCGAGGCGAAGGCGTTGTACGTCGACACCGTCGCCGACGTCGGGAGCTCCGCCGGCTCGTCCTCGGCGCGCGCCGGCCGCAGCTCGTCCGGCAGCGCGGACAGCAGCCGCTCGATCCGCTCGCGGAGCTCTCGTGCGGCCTTCCGGGTGAAGGTCAGGCCGAGGATCTCGTCGGGCCGTGCGTAGCCGTTCGCGACGAGCCAGACCACGCGCTCGGCCATCGTCGTCGTCTTGCCGCTGCCCGCGCCGGCGACGACGAGCGCGGCCCCGGGCGGGGCGCCGATGACCGCCGCCTGCTCCGCGGTCGGCGGCGGCTCGCCGATCGCCGTCGCGATCTCGGCGGCGTCGTGGCGCGCGGGGTGCGGCCAGGCGCGGCTCATGCGCTCACCGCCTCGACGACGTGGATCGGGCAGAGCCCGCCGCCGCCCCAGCCGAGGCAGTGGGAGTCGGCGAACGCGACGAAGGTCCGACCGGCCATCCCCTCGGCCGCCTCGGCGATCCGCTCGGTCCAGTACCGGGCGCGCTCGGCGTCGAGCGGCAGCTGCGGGCGGATCGCGCGGCGGGCCCGGGGCGAGAGCACGACGAGCCGCGCGCCGCCCAGCTCGGCCCCGTCGACCGCGGTCGGGTCGACGCCCTCGATGGCGCCGGCCGCGAGCGCGAGCTGGTAGGTCGCGAGCTGGGGGTGGCCCTCGAGCTGGTCGCGGGTCTCGGCCCTGGACTCGGCCCCGGTCTTGAAGTCGACGACGACGATCCGGGCCGTCTCGTCCTCGACGACGCGCTCCACCCGGTCGATCCGCCCGCTCAGCACGGCCCGCTCGATCGCGAGCCGCAGCCGCGTCTCGCTCGCGAGCGTGCCGCCGCCGGCGGCCACGAGCCCGGCCTGGTAGTCCGCGAGGCGCTCGGCGATCGCCTCGGCGCGCTGCCATTCCTTGCGCTCGAGCCAGCCGCTCTCGAACTCGAGCTCGGGCCAGCGCGAGCGCAGCGTCGCCGCGATGCGCTCGCGGAGCACGCCGACCGGCTCCTCGGACCCCGCGATCGCGTGCGCCGCGTCGTGCACGATGGTGCCGAGGCTGGCCGCCGCCGATCCGGCATCGCCGCCGAGGTGCCGCAGGGCCCAGTGCAGCGGGCACTCGATGAACGTCCCGAGCTCCGAGGGATGGACCGGCACCTCCTCGTCGTCCGGCCGCAGCGGCGCGAGGGTGGTCGGCGGCGCGAGCCCGAACCAGTCGTCCGGGTGCGCGCCGGGCACGGCCTCGGCGGCGAGCCGCGCGAGCGCGGCCGCCGCGGCCGGGTCGCCGGTGCGCACGAGCTCCCGCCGCAGCCGGCCGACGAGCCCGCGGAGCGTGAGCGGCGCGACGGCGTCCTCGCCCAGCTCGGCCGTCGAGCAGTGCTCCGGGAGCAGCCGGACGAACGGGGACGGGGCGTCCTCCTCCCCCTCGACGCAGACCGCGACGACCTCGCCCGCCGCCTTCCCGATCGCCGCCGCCAGCAGCCGGAGCTCGTCGGAGAGCACCTCCCGCCGCCGGTCGATCGAGGCCGGGTCGATGCCGTCGGCCAGCTCGACGAGCTCCCCGGTCCGCAGCACCGAGCCGCGCACGCGCGGATTCGGCCAGACGCCCTCCTGCAGGTCGGCGATGAACACGACGTCGTACTCCTGGCCGATCAGGGCGGCCGGGGTGCCGACGGCCACCGCGGCCGGGCTCGCCCGGGGGGCGAGCGAGTCCTCCTCGACCTGGGCCCGCGCCCAGTCCTCGATGAAGCGGGCGGCCGAGCCGTCCGGCTCGCGCTCGACGTAGCGCTTCGCGGCCTCGAACACCGCGAGCACGCTGTCGAGATGGCGGTCGGCCTCGTCGGCCGCGAGACCGGTGCCGAGCGCCGCCGCGCCCCACGACCGCTCGAGCCCGGAGCCCGCCCAGACGTCCCAGAGCAGCTCCTCGGCGGACCGGCCCGCGCGCACCCCGGCGACGGCCGCGTGCAGCAGACCGGCGACGCGGTCCGCGGCCCTGGTCTCGGGACGGGGCTCGAGCATCGCGAAGCCGCCCGGCGTCGCGATCGCCTCGGCGAGCAGCTCGGAGCCGCGGCGGACGTCGTCCGGGTCGTCGATCAGCGCCTGCCGGCGCAGCGCCGCCCGCAGGCGCCGGAGCGCGAGCGCGTCGAGCCGCCCGACGCTGCCGGTCAGCAGCAGCTCCGCACCGGCCGGGTCGACCGCGACGGTCCCGGTGCGGGCGCCGTCGATCGCGATGCGCAGCAGCTCGACGAGGCTCTGCACCGCCCAGTCGTCGCGCCGGACCTCCGAGATGCCGGCCCCCGCAGCCGGGACGTCGAGGCCGCGCAGCTCGCGCGCCAGCCGCGGCACCGATCCGCCGTTGCGCGCGACCACCGCCATCCGGCCCCAGGGCGTGCCGGCGACCGCGCGCTCGCGGATCGCCCTGGCGAGGAAGGCCATGAGGTCCGCCGCGTCGGCGACCGAGACGCTCAGCGCCCGGCCGCCGGGCGACGCCGCGGCCGCGGCCCGCTGCGGACCGGCGCCCGCGGCGCCGACGGCGCCGGTCACCGCGGCGAGCGCGGCGCGGACTCCGGCCGTCTGCCGGTGGGCCGTCGGGAGCACGAGGGGCGCCGGCCGGGGCCGGCCGGCCGCCGCCCAGAAGGCGGCCTCCAGGAACCCGCCGGGCGCCGCCCCGCGGAACCCGCCCGTCGCGAGATCCGGGTCGCCGAGCGCGACGACCCGGGCGCCGCCGGCCGCGAGCGAGCGGACGAGCTCCAGCGCGCCGCGGCCGAGCTCCTGGGCGTCGTCGACGACCACCAGCCGCAGCCCCGCCGCCACGGGGTCGCCGGCCGCCGCGAGCTCCGCGGCGCGGCGCAGCACGTAGGCCGAGTCGAGCGGGGTGAAGCCCCGGTGCTCGAGCTCGATCCGCGCCGCCAGGGCGGGCAGGAACCGCGACATCGCGATCCACTCGGGCCGGTCCCGCTCGGCGCCCAGCGCGGCGATCGCCTCCGGCCGCAGCCCGCGCTCGGTCGCCCGGGCGACGAAGTCGCGCAGCTCGCTGCGGAAGGCGGCGAGGCCGCGGACGGCGCGGCCGATCGAGGCGGGCCAGTAGCCGTCGGCATCCCGCTCGATCTCCTCGGCGAGGAGCTCCGCGACGATCCGGTCGTGGTCCGCCCCGGATACGTAGCGCGGCGGCGGGTCGCCGGCGGCCGCCGCCGCCCTGGCCACGATCCCGTGCGCGAGCGACGCGGCCGTGCGCGCCATCGGCCCCGGCGTCACGACGCCGAGCCGCGCGGCGATCCGGTCCCGCAGCGCGGCGGCGGCGCGACGGGACGCGGCGATCGCCACGATCGCGCCGGGATCCCAGCCGCGCGTCAGCACCCGCTCGGCGACGAGCTCGACGAGCACGGAGGTCTTCCCCGTCCCGGCGGCGCCGAGCACGACGGCGTCGGCCTCGTCGGGCAGGGCGACGACCTGCTGCTGCACACAGTCGAGTTCCACGACCGCAACGCTATCCGGCACCCCGGACGTCGCTTCGCCTCCGGCGAACTCGGCCGCGCCGGGCCCGCGGCGACAGTACGCTGATCCCGTGGAAGTTCGCATCGGCATCGTGAACGTCGCCCGCGAGATCGGGCTGGAGTCCTCGCAGACGGCGGCGGAGATCGAGCAGCTGCTCGCCGACGCGCTCGCCTCCGGCGCCCCGTACGTGCGCATCGCGGACGAGAAGGGGAAGCGCTTCCTGGTGCCGACGGCGGGCATCGCCTACGTCGAGATCGGCGCCGAGGAGTCGCGCCGCGTCGGCTTCGTCGCCTGACCGGCCGCCGCCATGCAGATCCTCTACGCGATCGCGATGGCCGTGGTCATCGGCGTCATCGTCCGATTCTCGCTGCCCGAGCGGCGCAGCACCGGCATCGTGCTGGTGCCGGCGCTGGCCGCCGCCGTCGCGGCCGTGGTCTGGGCGCTGCTCGCCTGGATCGGCTGGGACTGGTCGAACCTGGCGATCTGGCTGATCAGCCTCGGCGCGGCGCTCGTCGCCGCCCTGGCGCTCGCCCTGCTGGCGCCGGTGCTGCGCCGGCGCTCGGACGCGGCGTTCTTCGAGCGCGCCCGGCGCGCCGCCTGAGCCGCGCGGGCGCTCAGGCGCTCAGGCCGAGCGCGTCCATCCGCCGGGTGTGCTGCGCGATGAGCTCCGAGAACGCCGGCTCGACCCGCTGCTCCTGCCCCGCGTCGCCCCGGCCGAGGCTCAGCGCGTCGCGCGCGACGAGCAGCGCGTCGCCGAGGATGCGTCGGCCCCACAGGGCCAGGCGCGGCGCGAGGCGCGGCTGCTCGGCCATCGCCTCCGCGAGCAGCTCGACGAAGGCCGCGTCCGCGGGCCGCGGCCGGTAGGCCTCCCGCACCCGGGCCGCGAGCTCGCCCGGCAGGCCTGCGGCGAGCGCCGCGAACAGGTCGTCCAGGAAGCCGCCCGCGAGGTGGCAGGTGAGCGCCGCCTCGGCCCAGTCGTCGCCCCGGGTGAGGCGCTGGAAGCGGTCGACCACGCCGCGATGGCGCTCCAGGGCCGCCCCTGCGTCGACGCCCAGCGCCTCCAGCTCGGCCATCACGGCGGAGTGCCGGGCGAGGGAGGCCGCGGTCGCCGCGGCGAGCGCCGCCTTGGCGCGGGCGGTCGGCACCAGCGCGACCGTGCGGGAGAGGTCCTCGAAGATGGTCAGCTGCACGTACGCCGCGCGCGCCAGGAATTCCTCCGGGGCCGGGGTGAACTCGTGCAGGTCGATCCGCGCGGTCGGCGGCAGCGGCTCCCGCGGACGCAGCCGCGGCGCGCTCACCGCCTTACGGCGGCGCCAGAACCACTCGACCACGGGGAGCAAGCGTAGCCGAGCGCGCGTCCGCGGGAGCCGTGTTCATTCCGCTGATAGAATGAACCGGACCTCGGAAGCAGGGGTCCGGCGCCCGGAGTCAGGACAAGGGCGCATCAGTCGCCGGCGACGCGGGCCCATCGGGCCGCAGCGACGCGGGCCTACCGACAGGCACCCAGCAACGTGACGTTCGCAGCACTCGATATCGACCAGGACATCGTCGAGGCACTCGCCTCGAAGGGCATCGCAGAGCCCTTCCCCATCCAGGCGCAGACCATCCCGCTCGGGCTCACCGGCCAGGACATCATCGGCCAGGCGAAGACCGGCACCGGCAAGACGCTCGGCTTCGGGCTGCCGCTCATCCAGCGGCTCGGGCCGGACCCGGCGCCAGGGGTCAAGGCGCTCGTCGTCGTGCCCACGCGCGAGCTGTGCATCCAGGTCGCCGAGGACCTCGACCTGGCCGCGTCGAACCGTCCCACCAAGGTCACGGCGATCTACGGCGGCAAGGCCTACGAGGACCAGATCGAGGCGCTGAAGGACGGCGCGCAGATCGTCGTCGCGACCCCCGGCCGGCTCATCGACCTCAACCAGCAGCGGCTGCTCGACCTCTCCCACGTCGAGACGATCGTGCTCGACGAGGCGGACAAGATGCTCGACCTCGGCTTCCTGCCCGACATCGAGAAGATCTTCGCCAAGGTGCCCGAGGTCCGGCACACGATGCTGTTCTCCGCGACCATGCCGGGGCCGATCGTCGCGCTCGCCCGCCGGTTCATGAACCGCCCGATCCACATCCGCGCGACCGACCCGGACGAGGGCAAGACCCAGGCGAACATCAAGCACGTTATCTACCGGGCCCACTCGCTCGACAAGGACGAGGTGATCGGCCGCATCCTGCAGGCCGAGGGCCGCGGCAAGACGGTCGTCTTCACCCGCACCAAGCGCGCCGCCGCGAAGCTCGTCGAGGAGCTCAACGACCGCGGCTTCCCGGCCGTCGCCGTGCACGGCGACCTCAGCCAGGAGCAGCGCGAGCGCGCCATGGCGGCGTTCCGCGCCGGCAAGAAGGAGATCCTGATCGCGACCGACGTCGCCGCCCGCGGCATCGACGTCGACGACGTGACGCACGTCATCAACCACACGGTCCCCGACGACCCCGACAACTACCTGCACCGCGTCGGCCGGACCGGCCGCGCCGGGAAGACCGGGATCGCGGTGACTTTCGTCGACTGGGACGACCTGCACAAGTGGCGGCTCATCGACAAGGGGCTCGAGATGGGCGTCGGGGAGCCGGTCGAGACGTACTCGAGCTCGCCGCACCTCTACGCGGACCTCGACATCCCGGAGGGGACCAAGGGCCGCCTGCCCGGCGCCCACGCGCCGGCGGTGCGCGAGGACGGGAAGCCGCGCAGCGAGCGGCAGGGCGGCGAGCGCCGTCGCACGCGCGGCGGGACGTCCGAGGCCGAGCGGCGCGAGGGCGGCGCCGACGGCGGCCGCGACAAGTCGCACCCGCGCCCCTCGGGACGCCAGTCGAGATCCGAACCGCACGTGCAGCACCACTCCGGCCCCGAGACCGCCGGGCCGGGCTCCGCCGCGGTCTCGGCCGAGGGCGGGGACGCGCCCGCCAAGCGGCGCCGTCGCCGGCGCCGCCGCGGCGGCGCCCAGGACGCCGCCCTCCCTCCGACCGGCTGAGCCCGCCGCCGCGCAGGACGACGCGGGGTGCGGTACGAGGGCGGGGGCTAGCGCGCCCGCTCCAGGATGCGCGCGAGCTGTGCGGGGTCCGTGGTGTGCTCGCCGAGGCGGTTCGGCTTGCCCGCCCCGTGGTAGTCGGAGGAGCCGGTGACGATCAGGTCGTGCTCGTCGGCCCAGGCCCGCCAGCGCGGCAGACGGTCGGGGGCGTTGTCGCGATGGTGCAGCTCGAGGCCGGCGAGGCCGGCCGCGACCAGGTCGCGCACCTTCCGGTCGTCGAAGAGCGAGGACGGCCCGCGCGCGCCCGGATGCGCGATGACCGGCACGCCGCCCGCCCCGACGATGAGCTCGACCCCGGTCACCGGCAGCGGCGCCCGGTGCGGCTGGTAGTAGCCGCCGCGCCAGTTGAGGATGGTCCGGAACGCCGCCTCCCGGCTCGGCAGGATGCCCTTCGCGACCAGCGCGTCCGCGATGTGCGGGCGCCCGATCGTGGCCCCCGGCGCCGCGCGCCCGATCACGTCCGCCCAGCTCAGGTCGTAGTCCTTCGCGATCCGTCCGACCATCGCCTCGGCCCGGCCGAGCCGCTCCTGACGGATCCTCGACATCTCGGCGAGCAGGTCGGCGTCCGCGGGGTCGACCAGGTAGCCGAGCACGTGCACGCTCGCGTACTCGAGCTGGGTGGACAGCTCGAGGCCGGGCAGCACGGTCAGGCCGGTGCCCTCGGCGGCCGCGATGGCCTCGGCCCAGCCCGCCGTCGAGTCGTGGTCGGTGATCGCGACCGTGCCGAGTCCCGCCGCCAGTGCCGCGGCGACGAGCTCGGCCGGGGTCTCGGTGCCGTCCGAGACGACGCTGTGCGTGTGCAGATCGATGGGCCGCCCGCGCGCCGTGTCATCGACCACCGTGCCAGCCTATTCGGCTAGTCTCGCCGGGTCATGCTCGGCAGAATCATCGGGACCGTCGTCGTGGTCCTCGTCGCTGCGGGGCTCGCCGTCCTGTTCTGGCCGCAGCTGCTCGGCCTGCAGACCGCCCCCGGCATGGCCCAGGCGATCGCGCTGCGCGGGGCCGCCGCGGCGATCGCGTTCATCGCCGTCATCCTGCTCACCCTGCTCGCGCTCCTGGTCCGGCCCGTCCGCGGCCTGCTCGCGGGCCTGGCGATCGTGACGCTCGCGTTCGTCGTCGCGCACGTCGTCGTGATCGCGAACCGGGGCGCGCTCGGCGCCGCCCTGCCCGCGCCCGCCCCGGGCGCGGTCACGGTGCTCGCCTGGAACACGTTCGGCGAGGCGCCGTCGGCCGAGGACGTCGTGGACCTCATCGAGGAGACCGGGGCGGACATCGTCTCGCTGCCGGAGACCGGCTACGACCGCGGCGCGGAGCTCGTCGCCGAGCTCGCGGCGCGCGGCATCGAGATGCAGCAGCTCACCTTCGCCTACGACACCATCGCGAAGACGAACTCGACGACGCTGCTGGTGCGCACCAGCCTCGGCCCGTACACGGCCGACACCACGACGCCGACGACGCTCGGGCCGCCCTCGCTGGTCGCGACGCCGGTCGACGGCGACGGCCCGGTGATCGCGGCGGTGCACACGACTCGGCCCGGCGCGAGCGACACCTCGCGGTGGCGCGCCGACCTGCGCTGGCTCGCCGAGCTCTGCGCCGAGCCGGACCTCATCGTGGCCGGCGACCTCAACTCGACGATCGACCACTGGGCCGGCCTCGGCGACCCGGCCGTCCCCGGGGCCGAGATCGGCGGCTGCGCCGACGCCGCCGCGGCGAACGGCTCCGGCGGGATCGGCACCTGGCCGGCGAACGTGCCCGCGCTGCTCGGCGCACCGATCGACCACGTGCTCACCGGCTCGTCCTGGACCGCGACCGGCTTCCGCGTCGTCCAGAGCGAGGACGGCGCCGGCAGCGACCACCGGCCCGTGCTCGCGCAGCTCGTGCCCTCCGCCGGCTGAGCCGGGATGATGGGGGACATGACCGAACGCCGGTGGGGCCGCGGCGACTGGGGCCTGTACGCCGCGACCGCGGCGCTCGCGCTCGGGCTCGCGCTCCTGACGCTGCAGGTCTGGGAGGCGGACTGGGCGATCCCGTGGAGCGACTTCGGCGACGCGATCCCGGTCGCCGCGCACTTCAAGACCGTGCTGGAGACCGGCTGGTACGAGCACCAGCCGCTGCTCGGCGCGCCGTTCGGCCAGCAGTACCACGACTTCCCGACGGCCGAGACGACCAACTTCCTGATGGCGACGGTGCTCGGGCATCTGCTCGGGAACTGGGCCGTCGCGATGAACGCGTACTTCGTGCTCGGCTTCCCGCTCGCCGCGCTCGCCGCCGCCTGGTTCCTCCGCGTCGCCGGCGTCTCGCGCCTGCTCACGCTGCCGACCGCCGTGCTCTTCGCGATCCTGCCGTTCCACTTCGTGCAGGGCGAGCCGCACCTGTTCGTCGCCTCCTACTACGTCGTCCCGCTCGGCCTGGTGCTGGCGCTGCGGACGGCCCGGGGCGAGCCCCTCTGGGGCTGGCGCCGGGGCACGACGCATCCGGTCGGCCGCTGGTTCGGGCGGGGGGCGCAGACCGTCGTCCTCGCGATCGTGGTCGGCTCGACGGACACCTACTTCGCCGTGTTCACGCTCATCATGCTCGCGACGGCCGGCATCGTCGCCGTCGTCCGGGACCGCTCGGGCCCGCGCTTCGTCGGCGCGGCGATCGCCGGGGTGCTCATCATCGCGGTGATGGCGCTGAACATGCTCGACGACGCGGTGTACGGCTGGCAGCACGGCCGCAACGACGGCGCGTTCGAGCGCATGCCGGAGCACGCCGAGTACTTCGCCTTCAAGCTCGCCCAGCTGCTGCTGCCCTGGCCGGGGCACCGGATCCCCGCGCTCGCCGACCTGCGCGAGTACTACGACACGCGGTTCCCGCTGCCGTCCGAGCAGCCGGCGCTCGGCTTCGTCGCGGCCGTCGGCTTCCTCATCCTGCTCGGCGTGCTGATCCACCGCGTCGTGACGGCGCGCCGCCGGGCGGCGCTCGGCGAGCGCGGCCGGACGCTCGGCCTGCTCGCCGTGCTCGCCCTGGTCGCGTTCCTCTTCGGCACGGTCGGCGGCCTCGGCAGCGTCGTCGCGCTGATGACCGACGTGCTGCGCAGCTGGAACCGCATCCTCGTCGTCATCGCCCTGCTCGGCCTCGCCGCCGTGGCCCTCGCGATCGACGCCGGCCTCGCCCGCTGGGCGCGGGCCGCCGATCCGGGCCGGGCCGTGCGGCGGACCGTCGCCGGCCTGCTGGTCGCCGCCCTCGTGCTCATCGGCGTGCTCGACCAGACGCCGGGCACGAATGCGCACGCCGCGACGAACGCCCGCTTCCTCGGCTATGACGACTACTTCGGCCGCATCGAGGCCTCGCTGCAGCCCGGCGACTGGGTCGTCCAGCTCCCCTATCAGGGATTCCCGGAGGCCCAGACCGCGACCGGGACCGACGTGAACGACGTGCTCATCCCGTTCCTGCACACGACGGCGATCGGCTGGACCGGGGGCGGGCTGCGCGGCCGGCCCGAGGCGGACTGGACCGAGGTGCTGCAGTCCTTCCCGGCGGAGGAGATCCCGGCGATCGCGGCGGCCGCGGGCGCCTCCGGCCTCCTGCTCGACCGGCTCGCGACCCCCGAGGAGCAGCTCGACGAGTGGTCGGACGCGTTCGCCGCGGTGCTCGGAGCGCCGCTGGAGAGCGAGGACGAGCGCTACTGGTTCTGGTCGCTGGACGCCGTGCCCCCGGCGCGCGTCGCCGCCGTCTCGCGGCACGCGCTGGACTCGCTGCTCCAGGGGCGAGAATGGTCGCCATGAGCAGCGAGGAGCCCTCGAACGCCGAGCGGACGAGCGCCGGGACAGCGGGCGCCGGCACGGCGAGCGCGACCGGCAACCGTTCCACCACGCCGCGCGGCGAGGCCTTCGCCGCCTACATCGCGGCGAACTGGGCCGAGCGGCCCCGGACCGAGCCGGCCCCCCGCGAGGCCGCGCCGTTCGCCGCCGCCCGCAGGGCGAGGCTCTCGGCGCTGCACCCGGGGCGCCGTCTCGTCGTCCCGGCCGGTCCGCCCCGGGTGCGCTCGAACGACACCGACTACCCCTATCGCGCGCACTCGGCCTTCGCCCACCTCACCGGCTGGGGCGCCGACACGGTGCCCGACTCGGTGCTCGTGCTGGAGCCGGCCGGCGACGCGCACACCGCGACGGTCCACCTCCGGGAGTCGGCCGGCCGGGACTCCGACGAGTTCTACGCGAACGCCGCGATCGGGGAGTTCTGGGTCGGCCCGCGGCCGGCGCTCGCCGACATCGCCGTCGAGCTGGGGCTCGCGACCGGATCGCTGCGCGCCTTCCTGGAGACCGGGCTCGACGAGCTCGACTGGTCGGTGCCGACGCTCGTCCTCCGGGACGCCGACCGCGTCCTGACGACGCGGATCGACGCGCTGCGCCCCTCCCTGGAGGACCCGGAGGCGGTCGACGACGCCGATCTCGCGCGCGACGTCTCCGAGCTGCGACTCGTCAAGGACGCCTACGAGATCGAGCAGCTGCGGCTCGCGATCGCCGCGACGAAGGAGGGCTTCGACGACGTCATCGCCGATCTGCCGCAGATCGTCGCGAGCCCGCGCGGCGAGCGCGTCGTCCAGGGCACGTTCGACCGGCGCGCCCGGATCGAGGGGAACGCGGTCGGCTACGACACCATCGCGGCGTCCGGCCCGCACGCCTGCATCCTGCACTGGACCCGCAACGACGGCCCGGTCGTGCCCGGCGACCTCATCCTGATCGACGCCGGCGTCGAGCTGGAGAGCTACTACACCGCGGACATCACCCGGACGCTGCCGGTGTCCGGGCGGTTCGGGGAGGTGCAGCGCCGGGTCTACGAGGCGGTCCGCGAGGCCGCCGACGCGGCGTTCTCGATCGTGCGCCCCGGCATCCGCTTCCGCGACGTGCACGCCGAGGCGATGCGGGTCATCGCGACGCGCACCGCCGAGTGGGGCCTGCTGCCGGTCGGCGCCGAGGAGGCGCTCGAGGCGGACCACCAGGAGCACCGTCGGTACATGGTGCACGGCACCTCGCACCATCTCGGGATCGACGTCCACGACTGCGCGCAGGCGAGGCGCGAGATGTACCTCGACGGCCTGGTCGAGGCCGGCATGGTGTTCACGATCGAGCCGGGCCTCTACTTCCAGCCCGACGACCTCACGGTGCCCGTGGAGTACCGCGGCATCGGCGTGCGGATCGAGGACGACGTCCTGGTGACCGCCGACGGCGCCGAGCGGCTCTCGGCCGGCATCCCGCGCACCGCCGACGAGGTCGAGGCCTGGATCGGGTCGCGCCGGTAGCTCAGCCGAGGAGTCCCTCGACCGCCGCGAGGTAGCGCTCGCGGTCGAAGCCGGGCAGCAGCGCGCTCTGCACGATGAGCCCCTGGCCGAGCGCGAGCAGCACGGGCAGCGTCTGCCGCGCCCATTCCGCCGCGTCGGCGGCGGACATGCCCCGCACCGTGCTCGCCCACTCGGCGAACCGGGTCCCGAAGATCCTCGCCAGATCGCCGAACGCCTCGGTGGCGACGGACCGGAACTCGGGATCGCTCGCCGCCTCGCCCCAGAGCTGGACGACGAGCCCGGACGCGATGCCGTCGCGCTCGAAGCCCTCCGCGATCGCGCGCAGCACGGCGGCCGGCGGGATCGGGCCGGCGGCCGCGGCCGCGAAGACGTCCTCGACCCGCCCGGCGATGGCGCGCCGCGCCGCGGCGACCGCGAGCTCCCGCTTGCCGGGGAAGTAGCCGTAGATCGCGCCGGCGGACAGGCTGGAGGCGGCGATGATGTCCGCCATCGTCGTCGCCTGGAAGCCCTGGGCCGTGAAGCAGCGCAGCGCCGCGTCGAGGATCTGGTCCCGCCGCGACTCGCGGTGCGCGTCGCTCACCTTCGGCATCCCGGCCTCCTCCTTGACCTCGACCGTAGTCGGGATTATAAAGAACGAGCATTCGTTTTATCGAGGAGTCGCCGATGCCCGCACCGTCTCACACCCCCTGGCCCCGGAGCGCCCTGCTCGGGATCGTGCTCGCCGCGGTCGTGGGCGTCATCGTCATCGCGTTCTCCTGGCCGAGCGTCACCGCGAGCCCGCGGGACCTGCCGATCGCGATCACCGGTCCGCAGGCGCTCGTCGACCCGGTCGCGAGCGCGATCGCCGAGCAGGCGGACGGCGCGTTCCGGCTCGCCGTCGTCGAGGACCGCGCCGCCGCGGTGACGGCGATCGAGCGCCGCGAGGCCTACGGCGCGATCGTGCTCGCCGCACCGCCGGCCGCTCCCGAGGTGCTCAGCGCCTCGGCGGCGAGCCCGGTGACGCACCAGCTGATGGGGCAGCTCCGGCTGCAGCTGCAGGGGCTCGCGCAGCAGACCGCCGCGCAGCAGGCGGCGGCGATGGGGATCCCCGCGCCGACCGTCACGGTCGAGCTCACCGACGTCGTCCCGCTGCTGGCGAGCGACCCGCGCGGCACCGGCATGACCGCGGCCGCCTTCCCGCTCGTGCTCGGCGGCATGATCGGCGGCATCGGCCTCACGATGGCGATCGGCGGCGCCTGGCGCCGCGTCGTCGCGCTGCTCGTCTACTCGGTCGTCGGCGGGCTCGCCATCCCGGCCATCATGCAGGGCTGGTTCGGCGTGCTCGGCGGCGACTACCTGATGAACGCGGCGGCGTTCGGCCTGACGCTGCTCGCGATCGGCGCCCCGATCGTCGGCTTCGCCTCGCTCGTCGGGCGGGCCGGCGTCGCGATCGGCCCGGTCCTCTTCCTGCTCATCGTGAACCCGATCTCGGGCGCGGCGATGCCGAAGGAGTTCCTGCCGGTGCCGTGGGGCGACGTCGGGCAGTGGTTCCCGCCCGGCGCGGGCGCGACGCTGATCCGCGACCTGTCCTACTTCCCGAGCGCCGACCTGACGTTCCCCTGGCTCGTGCTCGCGATCTGGGCCGCCGGCGGGCTCGCGCTCGCCGTGCTCGGGCACTTCCGCGACGCGAGGTCGGTCGTCCTCGAGGAGGCGCCCGACGAGCCGGTCCAGCCCGTCGTCGCGATCGGCTAGTCGCCGCTGAGGGCGACCTGGGCCTTCGCCGCGAGCTCGCCCGGCACCACGACCTGGTAGTTCGAGGCGAGCACCTGCTGCGTCGAGGCGAAGTCGCGGCGGCGGCGCGTGAAGGCGTAGCCGATCAGCCCGAGGATGACGCCGACCCCGGCGGTGACCAGGAACACGGCGGCGACGAGTCGCAGGCCGCCCCAGCCGTCGGGGTTGAACAGGGTGAGCAGCAGCGCGAAGAACAGGCCGATGAACGCGCCGTTGGCCGCGCCGGAGAGCGCCGCCTTCCCCCAGGAGAGCTTGCCGGTGACTCGCTCGACCGTCTTCAGGTCGTTGCCGATGATCGCCACCTGGCTCACGTCGAATTCCGCCTTCGCGAGCCGGTCGACGACCGACTGCGCCTCGGCGTAGGTCTCGTAGGTGCCGATCACGTCGCCCCTGGGCACGCTGGCGCTCGCCGCTCGGGCCGTCGGGTCGCTCATCCTGCCATTCTGGCACGCGGGGCGCAGGGGCACGCGGGTAGGGTGCTCTCGTGAGCACGAACCGGATCTTCGCCGCGCGCGTCGCCGGTTGCGCGGTCTTCGATCCCAACGGCGACCGCGTCGGGCGGGTGCGCGACGTCGTCGTCGTGCGCCGGGCGACGTCGAGCCCGCGCGTCGTCGGCCTCGTCGTCGAGGTGCCCGGCAAGCGCCGCGTGTTCCTCTCGATCGGCCGGGTCACCTCGATCTCCGCGGGGCAGGTCATCGTCACCGGGCTCATCAACCTCCGGCGCTTCGAGCAGCGGCCCGAGGAGGTCCGCGTCATCGCCGAGCTGGTCGGCAAGCGGGTCCACCTGCAGCCCGACGGCGACGAGGCGCAGATCGAGGACGTCGGCATCCTGCAGACCCCGGTCGGCGACTGGGAGGTCAGCCAGCTCTTCGTCCGCAAGCCGCGCACCGGCGGCGGCCCGTTCTCCTTCGGGAAGGGCCCGACCGCGTTCGTCGCGTGGACCGACATCCGGGAGGGCGGCGAGCGGCCGGGCGAGGACCAGAACGCCGAGCACCTGGTCGAGACGATCAGCGAGCTGCTCCCCGCGGACGCCGCGAACGTGCTGCTCGACCTCCCCGAGAAGCGCCTGGTCGAGGTGGCGAGACAGCTGCCGAACGAGCGCCTCGCCGACGTCCTCGAGGAGATGGAGGAGGACGACCAGGTCGACCTGATCGAGGCGCTCGGCGACGACCGCGCCGCCGACGTCCTCGACGAGATGCAGCCGGACGACGCCGCCGACCTGATCGCGCTGCTGCCGGAGGCGCGCCAGGAGACCCTCCTCGAGCTGATGGAGCCCGACGAGGCCGACGACGTCCGCGCGCTGCTCGCCTACGCCTTCGACACCGCCGGCGGCCTGATGAGCCCGGAGCCGATCATCGTCTCGGCCGACGCGACGGTGGCCGAGGGCCTCGCCCTGATCCGCAAGCACGAGCTCGCGCCGGCGATGGCCGCCGCGGTGTTCGTCACGCTGCCGCCCTACGAGCCGCCGACCGGCCGCTTCCTCGGCGCCGTGCACTTCCAGCGCATGCTCCGCTACCCGCCGCACGAGCGGCTGGGCGCGCTCGTGGACACCGGCCTCGAGCCGCTGCACGTCGACGCGAGCCTGCAGGACGTCGCCCGCACCCTCGCGAGCTACAACATGGTCTGCCTCCCGGTCGTCGACGACGGCCACCGGCTGGTCGGGGTGGTGACCATCGACGATGTCCTCGACCATCTCCTGCCGGACGACTGGCGAAGTACGGACGCTGCACCCGTGACTTCAGCCGGCGCTGCCAGGGAGGGGGCATCGAATGCCGCGCATTGACCGCCGCGCGCCCGCGCGGATCGACACCCCGAAGGGCCTCGGTCCGCAGCGGCCGATCCCGGCCAACCGCGACCGCTTCGGACGCTTCACGGAGGCGATCGCCCGCTGGATGGGCACGCCGTGGTTCATCTTCGGGCTCACCGTCTTCGTCGTGGTCTGGATGCTGTGGAACACGGTCGCGCCCGACGGGCTGCGCTTCGACTCCGCGCTGATCGGGTTCACGGCGCTCACCCTCATCCTGTCGCTCCAGGCCTCCTACGCGGCGCCGCTCATCCTGCTCGCGCAGAACCGGCAGGACGACCGCGACCGGGTCGCGATGGAGCAGGACCGGCAGCGCGCCGAGCGCAACCTGCAGGACACCGAGTACCTGGCGCGCGAGATCGTCGCCCTGCGGCTCGGCCTCGAGGACCTGGCGACCAGGGACTTCGTGCGCCAGGAGCTCCGGGCGATGCTCGCGGAGCTCGATCGGGAGCGGCCGAAGGGCGACGCGACCGGTGGCTGAGCACGGGCCGACCGGGCCCGACGCCGCGCTGCGCCGTGCCGTCGGCGCCGTGATGGACCCCGAGTTGCGCCGCGCGCTCGGCGAGCTCGGCATGATCCGGTCCGCGACGGTCGACGCCGACGGCACGGCGCGGATCGGCCTCGCGCTGACGATCGCCGGCTGCCCGGCCGCCGCCAGGATCGAGCACGACGTGCGCGAGGTGGCCTCCCGGGTGGACGGCGTGGCGGCCGTCGAGGTCGAGGTCGGCACGATGACCCCGGACGAGCGCGCCGCGCTCATCGAGCGGGTGCGCGGCGCCCGGGTGAACCGATTCGGCCCCGGCACCCTGACCCGGGTGATCGCGATCGCCAGCGGCAAGGGCGGCGTCGGCAAGTCGAGCGTCGCGGCGAACCTCGCCGTCGCGCTGCACCGCCGGGGCATGCGGGTCGGCGTGATGGACCTCGACGTGCACGGCTTCTCGATCCCCGGGCTGCTCGGCATCGCGGGGGCGCGGCCGACCCGGGTCGACGCGCTCGTCATGCCGCCGAGCGCGCTCGACGACGACGGCGACCCGACGCGCCCGCAGGGGATCCCGGCGATCTCCATCGGGATGTTCGTCGAGGACGACGAGCCGGTCTCCTGGCGCGGCCCGATGCTGCACCGGACCATCGAGCAGTTCCTGTCGGACGTGTGGTTCGGCGACCTCGACCTACTCGTGGTCGACCTGCCGCCCGGCACCGGCGACGCGGCGCTCTCGTTCGGCCAGCTGGTGCCGAACGCCGAGGTGCTCGTCGTCACGACGCCGCAGCCGGCCGCCGCGGGGGTCGCGGTGCGCGCCGGGCTGCTCGCGCGCCGGCTCGGGCAGCGTCTGCTCGGCGTCGTCGAGAACATGTCGGGCCTGCGCCAGCCGGACGGCAGCGTGCTCGAGCTGTTCGGCAGCGGCGGCGGCGACGCGACCGCCGAGCGGCTCGCGACCCCGGATGCCCCGGTCGAGGTCGTCGCCCGCATCCCGCTGTCGATCGCGCTGCGCGCCGGCGGCGACTCCGGCGCGCCGATCGCGACGACCGATCCGCGGGATCCCGCGGCGATCGCGTTCGACGAGCTCGCCGGAGCCGTGCTCGCCGCGGGCCCTTCGCGGGTCGGCCGCTCGCTGCTCTAGGGGCGCTCGACCCGCCTCGCGGACGGCTGCTCAGGTCGCGTCTCAGGTCGCATCCGGGTCGAACGGCGTGGCGGCGCCGCTCTCGGCCGCGGCCTCGCGCTGCTCGCGCAGCCGGCGCTGGCGCTGCGCGTAGGCCGACTCGCGGGCGGGCGCCGCCGACGCGGGCTCGGCGAGCGCCTCGCGGATGATGCGGCGCGGGTCGTACTGCCGCGGGTCGAGCTGCTTCCAGTCGATCTCGTCGAACTCCGGGCCCATCTCCTCGCGCATGCGCTCCCGGGCACCGCCGAGGTAGTCCCGCAGCCGTCTGGTCCACTCGCCGAGACGGCGCGCGTACGCGGGCAGCCGCTCCGGCCCGATGAGCAGCAGGGCGAGCACCGCGATCAGCAGCAGCTTGTCGAATGTCAGCCCGAACGACACCCGGCCAGGATAGCCGGGGCCTGCAGGCGGCCCCCGTACACTCGGGGCGAGGAGGTGCGATGTCGGCAGCGGGCGAGGACCAGCGGTACGTCGAGGGTCGGGTCATCGAGCGGTCGGAGATCGCCAAGGCCCGTCGCGACTCGCTGGAGATGGGCCTGACGCCGATCTCGGCGGCGACCGGCGCGCTCGTCGCGCAGATCGCCGCGGCGACGGACGCGAGGCGCATCATCGAGATCGGCACCGGCCTCGGCGTCAGCGCCCTCTGGCTGCTGAGCGGCGCCCCGGAGGCGACGCTCACCTCGATCGACGTCGAGGTCGAGCACCAGCAGCTCGCGCGCGAGGCGCTCGTCGCGGCCGGCGTGCCGGCGGCGCGCACCCGGCTCATCGCCGGTCGCGCCTCGGAGGTGCTGCCGCGGATCAACGACGGCAGCTACGACCTCTGCCTCGTCGACGCCGACCCGGCCTCGGTCATCGAGTACGTCGAGCACGCGCTGCGGATCACGCGGCCCGGCGGCACGGTCCTCGTGCCGCACGCGCTGCTCGGCGGCCGGGTGCCGAACCCGGTGCTGCGGGACGGGCTCACCCAGGGCTTCCGCGACCTCGCCGAGGTCGTGAACGCGGCGGAGGACGTCGTCAGCGCCCTGGTGCCGATCGGCGACGGGCTGCTGCTGATCACCAAGCGCGGCGGGTAGCCCCGCGGCTCGGACCGGGCGCGGCGCGCCGGCCGGGAGTCCGTCGTGCTAGGCGCTGACCACCGCGGCGAGCACGTCGTGGAGCTCCTTGGCCTCCGCGTCGTTGACCGAGACGACCAGGCGCCCCCCGCCCTCGAGCGGCACCCGGACGATGATGAGCCGGCCTTCTTTGACGGCCTCCATCGGTCCGTCACCGGTCCTCGGCTTCATCGCGGCCATAGCCACCCCTTTCGTCGGAAGGTCCCATTATCCCGCATGCGGCGGAGCCTCGCGAAATCCGGGGCGTAACGCGGACGATCACGGCGGCGACCAGTCCCCCTCCTGCCAGGCCCAGGCCGCTCCGAACCAGAACCACTGACCGACGATCCCGAGCGCGATCGCCACCGGCACGATCCAGCGCGATCGCGGGACGGCGAGCGCGGCGAGCGCCGGCGTCGCCGGCAGCAGCAGCCGCCAGGTGCTCGACTGCGGGAAGAACACCGCGAGCAGGTACACCATCCATGCGGCGACCCAGATCCGGAGGTCGACGCCGAGCCGTCGCATCCACGGCGAGCACAGCGCCGCCGCGATCAGCGCGAGCGCGAGGAGCAGCACGAGGACGCCGAACCAGCCGGGCAGCCCCGTCCAGGAGGCCCACCAGACGGCGCCCTGCAGCCACGGCAGGAACGGGAGGAACGGGGCGTCGCCGATGTAGCTCTGCCGCCAGGCGAGCTCCGTCGCCATGTACGCGTCGGGCCGGCCGGTCGCGATGGCCGCGATCCAGGTCCAGGCGAGGCCGGCGACCGCGCTGGCGAGGCCGACCGCGACCGAGCCGAGGACCTCGGCGCGCGGATAGGGCTCGCCGTGCCGTCGGTGCCGCCACCAGCGCAGTGCGACGTGGCCGGCCATCGCCAGCGCGAAGGCGAGCCCGGTCGGCCGGGTGAAGGACATGAGCACGACCCACGGCAGCATCGCGACGTACCGGCGGCGCACCAGCAGCAGCAGGCTGATGCCGAGCAGCAGCAGCTGCATCGACTCGGCGTAGCCGACCTGGAGGATCGGCGAGATCGGACTGAACAGCATGAGCGCGACCGCGGCGACCGACGCGCCCTGCGGCAGCCAGGTCGCGAACAGCCGGTAGAAGACGAAGGACGCCGCGCCCGCGCACACCAGCGACACCCCGATCGCGACGATCCGGAACGGCACCGCCGCGAGCCAGGACAGCGTGCCGACCAGGTACGGGTAGGCGGGCATGAAGGCCCAGGCGTTCTCGGCGACCGCGCCGGCGTCGTCGAGCGGCAGCAGGGTCGGATAGCCGTCCATCACGACGCGCAGGTACCAGAGCGAGTCCCACATCGACGCGTAGGAGACGTAGTCGGGGCTCGCGTCCGTCCACGGGTTCGCGACCTGGTTCATCGCGTAGACGAGCATGATCGTCGTCGAGACGATGCGGGACGCGATGAAGACCAGGAGGACCTGGACCCACCAGCGCCTCAGGACGTCAGCCACGCCCGCAGCCCGCGCTCGCAGGCCCGGATCTGCTCGACCGCGACCGCCTCGTCGTCGGTGTGCGCGCGCTGCGGGTCGCCCGGCCCGTAGTTGACGGCCGGGATGCCGAGCGCGCTGAACCGCGCGACGTCGGTCCAGCCGTGCTTCGGGCGCGCCGGCGCGCCGACCGCGGCGAGGAACTCCTGCGCCAGCGGCGCGTCGAGCCCCGGCCGGGCGCCCTCGGCGAGGTCGTCGACGACGAGCTCCGCGTCCGGGAAGAGGGCGCGCACCCGCTCGACCGCCTGCCGGCCGCTGCGGCTCGGCGCGAAGCGGTAGTTGACGGTCACCTCGGCGAGGTCGGGGATGACGTTCCCGGCGACGCCGCCGGCGATCCCGACCGCGTTCAGCGACTCCCGGTAGACGAGGCCGTCGACCTCGACGTCCTCCGGCGTCCAGTCGGCGAGCGCGGCGAGCGCCGGCGCGGCCGCGTGGATCGCGTTCCGCCCGGCCCACGGCCGCGCCGAGTGCGCCCGCACCCCGTGGTAGCGCAGGCGCACGCGCAGCGTACCGTTGCAGCCGCCCTCGACGACGGCGTCGGTCGGCTCGCAGAGCACCGCGAAGTCGGCCGCGAGCAGCTCCGGCCGCTGCCGCGCGAGCCGGCCGAGGCCGTTGCTGGCCGCGTCGACCTCCTCGTGGTCGTAGAGGATCCAGGTCACGTCCGCCGTCGGCTCGACGAGCGAGGCCGCGAGCGCGAGCTGGACGGCGACGCCGCCCTTCATGTCCACCGAGCCGCGGCCGACGAGCGTGTCGACGCCGTCGACCTCGGCGCGGCGCGACGGCACGTTGTCCTTGATCGGCACCGTGTCGATGTGCCCCGCGATGGCGACGCGTCGGGGCCGGCCGGCGTTCGTCCTGGCGACGATCGCGTCCCCGTCGCGCTCGACGGTCAGGTGCGGCTGCGCGCGCAGCGACCGCTCGATCTCGTCGGCGAGCGCGGTCTCCCGCCCGGACTCAGAGGGGATGTCGCAGAGGGCGGCGGCGAGATCGACGACGTCCGCCCCGAGGTCCAGCCCAGCCACCGACCCAGCCTACCGACCTTCGGATCCCGGGCGGCCGGGCGCGGCCCGGCCGACGCGCGAGGCCCGCGAGGGCCCCGCTTCGCGGGTGCGGAACGTCGGTAGGGTGGGGTCGTGAGCGAACGCAGCGCCTGGGGTCACGCACTGGTCACCACCGCGGACGACGGGACGGTCCTCGACGCCTGGTTCCCCGAGCCGCGGCTCGGCCCGATCCCGGCCGGCGTCGACCCGCTCATCGCCCCGGCCGCCTTCGAGCGGCAGGAGGGCCCGGACCCGCGTCGCGGCGTGTCGGTCGCCTTCCAGACGGTCGTCGTCGCCGACCTCGACGCCCCGCCGGTGTCGGTGCCGGACGTGTACCTGCGCCTGCACCTGCTCAGCCACCTGCTCGTGGCGCCGAACTCGATCGACCTCGACGGCGTGTTCGGCCTGCTCCCGGTCGTCGCCTGGACGAACGCCGGCCCGATGCTGCCGGCGACCGCCCGCGAGCGCCGCACCGAGCTGCAGCGCGCCGGCATCTCGGTGCACAGCCTCGACAAGTTCCCGCGGCTCACCGACTACGTGCTGCCCGACCGGGTGCGCATCGCCGACGTCAGCCGGATCCGGCTCGGCGCGCACCTCTCCCCCGGCACGACGGTCATGCACGAGGGCTTCGTGAACTGGAACGCCGGCACCCTCGGCGCCTCGATGGTGGAGGGGCGCATCTCGCAGGGCGTCGTCGTCGGCGACGGCTCCGACATCGGCGGAGGCGCCTCGATCATGGGCACCCTCTCCGGCGGCGGGACGCACCGGGTCTCGATCGGGCGCCGGGCGCTGCTCGGCGCGAACTCCGGCGTCGGCATCTCGATCGGCGACGACTGCGTCGTCGAGGCGGGGCTCTACGTGACCGCCGGGACGAAGGTGGCCCTCGTCGAGGGCGATGCGCGTCGCGAGGTCAAGGCGGCCGAGCTGTCCGGGGCCTCCGGCGTGCTGTTCCGCCGCAACTCGCTGACCGGGGCCGTCGAGGCGCTGCCGCGCACCGGCGAGGGCATCGCGCTCAACTCGGCGCTGCACGCCTGAGCGCGCCCGCCGCGCGGATCAGCGCTCGGCGGGCCAGGGGCGGGCGGGCGAGCCGACGTAGAGCTGCTGCGGACGGCCGATCTTGGTGTGCGGGTCGTCGAGCTGCTCCCGCCACTGCGCGATCCATCCGGGCAGCCGTCCGATCGCGAACAGGACGGTGAACATCCGCGTCGGGAAGCCCATCGCCTTGTAGATGACGCCGGTGTAGAAGTCGACGTTCGGGTAGAGCTTGCGCGAGATGAAGTACTCGTCGTGCAGCGCGACCTGCTCGAGCTCCTTGGCGATGTCGAGCAGCGGGTCGTTCACCCCGAGGTCGCCGAGCACCTCGTCGGCGGAGGCCTTCACGAGCTTCGCGCGCGGGTCGTAGTTCTTGTAGACCCGGTGGCCGAAGCCCATCAGCTTGACGCCGTCCTCCTTGTTCTTCACCCGCTCGACGAAGCGCTGCACGCTCTCCCCCGAGTCGCGGATCCTGCCGAGCATCGTCAGCACGGCCTCGTTCGCACCGCCGTGCAGCGGGCCGTACAGCGCGTTGATGCCGGCGGAGATGCTCGCGAAGATGTTCGCGTCGGTCGAGCCGACCAGGCGCACGGTCGAGGTCGAGGCGTTCTGCTCGTGGTCCTCGTGCAGGATGAGCAGGCGGTCGAGCGCCTTGACGAGCACCGGGTTCAGCTCGTAGATCTCGGCGAGGGTGCCGAAGTTGAGCTTGAGGAAGTTCTCCACGAAGGACAGCGTGTTGTCCGGGTAGAGGAAGGCCTGGCCGATCGCCTTCTTGTGCGAGTACGCCGCGAGCACGGGGAGCTTGGCGAGCAGGCGGATCGTGTTGATCTCGACCTTCTCCGGGTCGTGCGGGTCGAGGTCGTCCTCGTAGTACGTGCTGAGCGCCGAGACCGCGGAGGAGAGCACCGACATCGGGTGCGCGGTGTGCGGGAGCGCCTGGAAGAAGCGCTTGAGGTCCTCGTGGATGAGCGTGTGGTGGCGGATCTTCTCGTCGAACTCGTCGAGCTGGTCGCGCGTCGGCAGCTCGCCGTAGATGAGCAGCCAGGCGACCTCGAGGTAGGTGGAGTGCGCCGCGAGGTCCTCGATCGCGTAGCCGCGGTAGCGCAGGATGCCCTGGTCGCCGTCGATGTAGGTGATCGCGCTGCGAGTCGAGGCGGTGTTCACGAACCCCTGGTCGAGCGTCGTGTAGCCGGTCGCCGCGGTGAGCCTCGAGATGTCGATCGAGGAGCGGCCGTCGACGGCGGGGAGGATCGGGAGCTCCGCGGATCCGCCCAGGAACTGCAGCGTCGCGGTCTCGGGGCCGGTGGTCGCATCGGTCACGACTCCCAGCATATGGCAGCACGGCTAGTGCGCCCATCGACGGAATTCGGGCTCTCCGGCAGTGGCTGAGCCACAAACGGGAGCCTCAGGCGAGGCGCTCGAGCCGCGCCGCCGCGCTCCGGATCGCCTCGTCGGTCGCCGTGAACGCCACCCGGACGTGGTGCGCGCCCTTCGCGCCGTAGAAGTCCCCCGGCGCGGTGAGGATGCCGAGGTCGGCGAGGCGCAGATGCGTCCGGCGGGAGTCCTCGCCGCGGGTCGCCCAGAGGTAGAGGCCGGCGCCGGACTCGTCGATCCGGAAGCCGGCGCGGCGCAGCCCGTCGGCGAGGATCCGGCGGCGCTCGCGGTAGCGCTCGCGCTGCGCCGCCACGTGCGCGTCGTCGGAGAGCGCGACCGTCATCGCCCGCTGCACCGGCAGCGGCACCATGAGCCCGAGGTTCTTCCGCACCGCGAGCACGTCGGCGACGAGCCGACGGCAGCCCGCCACGACGCCGGCGCGGTAGCCGGCGAGGTTCGACTGCTTGGAGAGCGAGTAGACGGCGAGCACGCCGGCCCGCGAGTCGCCGACGACGGCCGGGTCGAGGATCGACGGCGTCGGGTCGGGAGCGGTCCAGTTGAGCTCGGCGTAGCACTCGTCGCCGACGATCACGGCGCCGAGCTCGCGGGCGCGGGCGACCGCGGCGCGCAGCGCCGGGACGTCGAGCACCCGGCCGTCGGGGTTGCCGGGCGAGTTGAGCCAGACCAGCCGCGTCGCCGCCGGCCAGGAGGCCGGGTCGTCGGCCGGCAGCGCGGTCGCGCCGACCGCCGCGGCCCCGACCTCGTAGGTCGGGTAGGCGAGCTCGGGATGGACCACGACGTCGCCGGGGCCGAGCCCGAGCGCGAGCGGCAGCAGCGCGATGAGCTCCTTCGACCCGATCGTCGGGATCGCGTGCTCCGCCGTGAGCCCCGGCACGCCGCGACGGCGATCGAACCAGGCGGCGATCGCCTCCCGCAGCTCCGGCGTGCCGGCGGTGGTCGGGTAGCCGGGCGCGCCGGCCGCGGCCGCGAGCGCCTCGGCGATCACGGCGGGCGTCGGGTCCACCGGCGAGCCGACGGAGAGGTCGACGAGGCCGTCGGGATGCGCGCGGGCGCGGGCGGTCGCCTCGCCGATCGAGTCCCAGGGGAAGTCGGGCAGCTGCAGCACGGGTGGCCTTCGTCTCGCGTCGTCGCTCGGGCCGGCGCTCAGGCGTCCCGCGGCGGGTGCGCCCGGACGACCGGGTGGTCGTCGTGGATGACGCCGACCTTCGCCGCGCCGCCCGGGGAGCCGATCTCGGCGAAGAACTCGACGTTCGCCGTGTAGTAGTCCGCCCACTGCGCCGGCAGGTCGTCCTCGTAGTAGATCGCCTCGACGGGGCACACCGGCTCGCAGGCGCCGCAGTCGACGCACTCGTCCGGGTGGATGTACAGCGAGCGCTCGCCCTCGTAGATGCAGTCCACCGGGCACTCGTCGACGCAGGCGCGGTCCTTCACGTCGACGCACGGCTCGGCGATCACGTACGTCACGAACGCTCCTCCGCAGACTCGAGCCCGCTCGCGGCGGGCCCCTCCATCGTAGCCGCGGCGTCCTGAGCCTCCGGCCCCGGCGGACGGCGTCGGCGCGGCCAGGCGACGATCGCCGCCGATGCGAGGGGCGGCGCGAGGATCCAGGTCCAGCCGTAGGCGTCGTCGCCGACGATCACCGACCCGCCCGGACCGGCGAACGACAGCACGGCGATCGCGACGACGACGCCGAGCGCGCCGCCGACGGCCGGCCATCGGGTGCCCCAGAGCAGTCGCATGGCGATCAGGAACGCGATGATCGAGACCAGCCCGAGCACGATCCCGTACGGGAAGGCGATCGGGCCGACCGGGACCGTCGCCCGGTGCGCGACCGTGAACAGGATCCCCAGCGCCGCCCCGCACGCCGCGGAGACGAGCGCCGACACGGCGATCAGGACGGGCTGCACCCGTCCAGCGTAGGCGCGCGTCGCGAGCGCGCCGATTTTTAGGTTAGGCTTACCTCTGTGTTGGCGAACCTGCTGATCGGCCTCCGCGAGGGACTCGAGGCCGGGCTCATCGTCGGCATCCTCGTCGCCTACATCCGCAAGGTCGGCCGCGCCGACGTGCTGCCGAAGCTCTGGCTCGGCATCGGGATCGCGATCGCCGCCTCGCTCGCCACCGGCGCCATCCTCACCTGGGGCCCGTACGGCCTCAGCTTCCAGGCGCAGGAGGCGATCGGCGGGCTGCTCTCCATCCTCGCCGTCGGCCTCGTCACCTGGATGATCTTCTGGATGGCGCGCCACGCCCGCCACCTGCGGCACGAGCTGGAGAGCCGGCTCGACAAGGCGCTCGCCGGCGGCGCCGGCGCCCTCGTCGCGATCGGCGTGATCGCCGTCGCCCGGGAGGGCATCGAGACCGCGCTGTTCGTCTGGGCGACCGTCAACTCCCAGGGCAACGCGCTGATCGGCACCCTCGGGGCCGTCGTCGGCATCCTCATCTCGGTCGTCCTCGCGTACCTCATCTACCGCGGCGCCCTGCGGATCGACCTGCGCCGCTTCTTCATCTGGACCGGGGCGTTCCTGATCCTGGTCGCCGCCGGCGTGCTCGCCTACGGCATCGGCGACCTGCAGGAGGCCGGCTGGCTCCCCGGCGGCGGCGCACCGGCGTTCAGCCTCGCCGCGGCGATCCCGCCGACCAGCTGGTACGGCATCCTGCTCGCCGGCATCTTCAACTTCACGCCGGAGCCGACCTGGCTCCAGCTCGCCGGCTGGATCGCCTACCTCGCCGTCACCGCCACCGCGTTCGCCATCGTCGTCTCCGGTCGAGCCCGGCGTCGCGAACGCACCGCCGCGACCGAGCCGCGACCGGCCGCGGCGCACTGACCTCCGACCCCATCCGTCCACCGGCCCGCCGTCGACAAGGAGCCCCATGCCCGCGTCCCGCCTCACCCCGATCGCCGCCGCGTCCGCGCTCGGCCTCGCCGCCGTCGCGCTGACCGGCTGCGTGCCGAACAGCCCGAGCGGCGCCCGCCTCGCCGTCACCATCACCGACGACGGCTGCGCCGTCTCCGAGTCGACGGCGACCGCCGGCGCGATCACCTTCGCGCTCGAGAACGCCGGCACCGACGTCAACGAGTTCGAGATCTTCGCCGAGGACCAGCTGCGCATCGTCGGCGAGAAGGAGAACGTCACCCCGGGCCAGACCGTCGACTACGTCGTCCAGCTCCAGCCCGGCACGTACTACACCGCCTGCAAGTTCCAGCAGATCGGCGCCCCGATCGGGGTCGCGCAGTTCACCGTCACCGGCGAGGCCGTGACGGTCGCCGCCGACGAGCAGGCGCAGATCGACCTCGCGGTCGCGAACTACGTCGCGTACATCAAGTCGCAGACCGAGGAGCTCGTCCCCGCGGTCCAGGCCTTCGCGGCCGACTACGCGGCGGGGCGCGACGATGCGGCACGCGACGCCTTCGCGCTCGTGCGCTCGTACTACGAGCGCATCGAGCCGACCGCCGAGGCGTTCGGCGACCTCGACCCGAAGATCGACTACCGCGAGGTCGACGCCGTCGCGGAGGGACTGGACTGGACCGGCTTCCACCGGATCGAGAAGGACCTCTGGCAGCCGCAGCCCGGCGACGTCAACTCGGACGGCGCGGACGCGTTCCTCGACTGGGCGCCCTCGACCCCGGCGCAGCGCCAGGCCTTCGCCGACCAGCTCGTCGCGGACGTCCAGGAGCTCTACGACCTGGTGCACGCCGCCGACTTCTCGGTCGGCATCGCCGACATCTCCAACGGCGCGATCGGCCTGCTCGACGAGGTCTCGGCCGGCAAGATCACCGGCGAGGAGGACTGGTGGTCGCACACCGACCTCGCCGACTTCGCGGCGAACGTCGACGGCGCCTGGGTCGCCTTCGGGGTCGTCCGGGACATCGCGGCCTCGAAGGGGCAGCAGGGCGAGGCGCTCGTCGCGGACATCGAGTCGGAGTTCACCGCGCTGCGCGACCTGCTCGCGACGTACGGGTCCTTCGAGACCGGGTTCACGCCGTACGACCAGGTCTCCGACTCGCAGCGCCAGGCGCTCTCGAACGCGGTCAACGCGCTCGCGGAGCCGCTCTCCCAGCTGACCCACACGGTCCTCGGCATCGCGGAGTGACGGTCGGGACCCCCGATGCGCGCCACGGGCGGCGTATCGGGACCCCGCCCGGCCGAAACCGCGGATAATCCCTGACATGAGCGACGAGTCCGCCGAGCCCGCGGCCGATCCGGCGGGGATCAGCCGCCGGGGCCTCCTCGGGCTGCTCGGCACCGGCGCCGCCGGCCTCGCGGTCGGCGGCGCGGCCGGGGCCGGCATCGCGATCGCCGCCGGTGCGGGCCGCTCCGAGGCCCGGAGCGCCGCGACCTACCCGTTCCACGGCGCGCAGCAGGCCGGCATCCTGACCCCGGTCCAGGACCGGCTGCACTTCGCCGCCTACGACCTGCCGGCGAACGCGACGAGGGACGACTTCGTCGGCCTCCTCCGCGACTGGACCGCGGCGGCGGCCGAGATGACGCAGGGCCGGCCGATCGGCGAGGGCGCGATCGGCGACCTCGACCGGCCGCCGGACGACACGGGCGAGGCGCTCGACCTGCCGGCCAGCGGCCTGACGATCACCGTCGGCCTCGGTCCCTCCCTGTTCGACCACCCCGAGCACGGCGACCGATTCGGCATCCGCGCCCGCCAGCCCGCGCTGCTGCGCCCGCTGCCCCGCTTCGCCGGCGACGCGCTCGACCAGGCGCGCAGCGGCGGCGACCTCTGCGTGCAGGCGTGCGCCGACGACCCGCAGGTCGCCGTGCACGCGATCCGGAACCTGTCCCGCATCGCGTTCGGCCGAGCGCCGCTGCGCTGGTCGCAGCTCGGCTTCGGGCGCACCTCCTCGACCTCGACCTCGCAGGTCACCGCGCGGAACCTGCTCGGGTTCAAGGACGGCACCGCGAACCTCAAATCCGAGGATCCCGGCACCGGCGCGGCGGTCTGGGTCGAGGCCGGAGACGACCCGGCCGCCGACTGGCTCGCCGGCGGCTCCTATCTCGTCGCGCGGCGGATCCGCATGCTCGTCGAGTCGTGGGACCGCGCCCAGCTCGGCGAGCAGGAGACGATCATCGGGCGCGACAAGGGCGAGGGCGCGCCGCTCTCCGGCGGCACGGAGTTCACCGCGCCGGACTTCTCGGAGATCGCCGCGAACGGGCAGCCGGTCATCGCCGCCGACGCGCACGTCCGGCTCGCGCATCCCGACCACAACGGCGGCGCCGCGCTGCTGCGCCGCGGCTACAACTACGTCGACGGCAACGACGCGCTCGGCCGGCTCGACGCCGGACTGTTCTTCATCGCGTTCCAGCGCTCCCCCGAGCAGTTCATCACGGTGCAGCGCGCGCTCGCGAGCGACCTGCTCAACGAGTACATCAAGCACGTCGGCTCCGGCATCTGGGCCGTCCCGCCGGGGATCGCCGAGGGCGGATACCTCGGTGAGACACTGTTCGCATGAACGCGAGGGTCTTCGGCTACTCGATCTCCGCCGTCTATCCGCTGTATGCGCAGAAGCTGGAGCGGAAGGGCCGCACGACCGCTGAGCTCGACGAGGTCATCGAGTGGCTCACCGGCTTCTCGGACGCGGAGCTCGCCGCGCACCTCGACGCCGGGACGACGCTCGGGGAGCTCTTCGCCGAGGCGCGGCTCAACGAGCACGCGTCGCTCATCACCGGCGTGGTCTGCGGCGTGCGCGTCGAGGAGATCGAGGACCCGCTGATGCAGCGGATCCGCTACCTCGACAAGCTCGTCGACGAGCTCGCGAAGGGCCGGCCGATGACGAAGGTGCTGCGCGCCCCGCGGGTCGAGTAGCTCGCTTCAGCGGGCGTATCGAGACCACGCCCGCGCGTAATGCGCGCCGAACCGGATGCTGGCAGAGTGAACCATATGGTCGATGCGCCTACGTTCGCGGAAGTGATGCTTCGCGACTTCCGCGGCGCCATGCAAGGCAGGGGCGAGAAGGGTCTGCTGATCGCGACAGGCTCGTTCACGAGCGGCGCGAAAGCAGAAGCCTCGCGTGACGGAGCCACGCCGATCGATCTTGTGGACGGCGATCGCTTATGCGATCTCTTGAAACTCCATGGTTTCGGGGTCGAGTCCCGACAGGTGGAGCAGGTCCTGGTCAAAACCGAGTTCTTCGTCGAGATCTAGATTCCTATCTGATCAGCCGAAGCGCTTCTTCGCTGCATTCGCGAGGCCGAGCCAGTCAGCAACGATCAGCGCTTCGCGCTTCGCCCTGGACCAATTCTGAATCTGCTTCTCGCGTGCCCAGGCTTCGTCGATCCTGGCGAACTCCTCGCAGTACGCGAGTTCGACCGGGAGCCGCTTCGACGTATATGCACCGCCATGACCCAGTTCGTGCTCAGCGAGCCGCCGCTCGAGATTCCAGGTGCTGCCGACATAGGTCGTGCGGTCCGCGCAGCGGAGGATGTACATGAATGGCATCGGGACAGGATCGCCGATTGCGATCGTCGCCGCGGGAACCATCCACAAGGGTGCTCGGGTCTCGATACGGCGCTCCGCGCCTACTCGACCCGCGCGGCAGGACTGATCCGCGGGCGCGGGGCTCAGCCCTGCTTCTTGGCGCGGCTCGCGGCTCGGGCGCGCTGCGTCGCGTCGAGCTCGACCTTGCGGATGCGGACGACCTCGGGGGTGACCTCGACGCACTCGTCCTCGCGGGCGAACTCGAGCGACTCCTCGAGCGTCAGCTGCTTCGGGACGTCGAGCTTCTCGAAGGTGTCCGCGGTCGACGAGCGCATGTTCGTCAGCTGCTTCTCCTTCGTGATGTTGACGTCCATGTCCTCGGCGCGCGCGTTCTCGCCGACGACCATGCCCTCGTAGACCTCGGAGCCGGGCTGCACGAAGAAGGACATCCGCTCCTGCAGCGCGATCATCGCGAACGGCGTGGCGACGCCGGCGCGGTCGGCGACGATCGAGCCGTTGACGCGCGTCGTGATCGCGCCCGCCCACGGCTCGTAGCCGTGCGCGATCGCGTTCGCGATGCCGGTGCCCCGGGTGATCGTGAGGAACTCGGTGCGGAAGCCGATCAGCCCGCGCGACGGGACGACGAACTCCATCCGCACCCAGCCGGTGCCGTGGTTCGTCATCGTCTCCATCCGGCCCTTGCGCGCCGCGAGCAGCTGGGTGATCGCGCCGAGGTGCTCCTCCGGCGCGTCGATCGTGAGGTGCTCGAAGGGCTCGAGCAGCTTGCCCGCCTCGTCGCGGCGCGTGACGACCTGGGGCTTGCCGACCGTGAGCTCGAAGCCCTCGCGGCGCATGTTCTCCACCAGGATGGCGAGCGCGAGCTCGCCGCGGCCCTGCACCTCCCAGGCGTCGGGCCGGCCGATGTCGATGACGCGGATCGACACGTTGCCGACCAGCTCGCGGTCGAGCCGGTCCTTGACCATGCGCGCGGTGAGCCGGTGGCCCTTGACCTTGCCGACCAGGGGGCTCGTGTTCGTGCCGATCGTCATCGAGATCGCCGGGTCGTCGACGTGGATCGCCGGCAGCGGGCGCACGTCCTCCGGGTCGGCGATCGTCTCGCCGATCGTGATGTCCTCGATGCCCGCGATGGCGACGATGTCGCCGGCGTGCGCCTCCTCCGCCGGGAGGCGCTCGAGGGCGCGGGTCTTCAGCAGCTCGGTGATCCGGACGTTCGAGTGCGAGCCGTCGTGCCGCACCCAGGCGACCGTCTGGCCCTTCCGCAGCGAGCCGGCGAAGACGCGCAGCAGCGCGATGCGGCCCAGGAACGGCGAGGCGTCGAGGTTCGTGACCCAGGCCTGCAGGGGCGCCTCGTCGTCGTACGCCGGCGAGGGGATGTGCTGGAGGATCGCCTCGAACAGCGGCTCGAGGTCCGGGTTGTCCGGGAGCTCGCCGTTGCCCGGCTGGTTCCGGCTCGCCGCGCCGGCGCGGCCGGAGGCGTACAGCACCGGCAGGTCGAGGATCGCATCGATGTCGAGCTCGGGCATGTCGTCGTGGATGTCCGACGCGATGTTGAGGAGCAGGTCGTGGCTCTCCTCGACGACCTCGGCGATCCGGGCGTCGGGACGGTCCGTCTTGTTGACCAGGAGGACCACCGGCAGGTTCGCCTCGAGCGCCTTCCGCAGCACGAAGCGGGTCTGCGGCAGCGGGCCCTCGGAGGCGTCGACGAGCAGCACGACGCCGTCGACCATCGAGAGGCCGCGCTCGACCTCGC